>Ga0247735_1000045_pt1 | contig 82430 bp, 87 predicted proteins | sample UWRJL178409R2_FD_180934 | JGI IMG/M metagenome (GOLD analysis project Ga0247735, IMG submission 180934) | Plant litter microbial communities from Arlington Agricultural Research Station in Wisconsin, United States - UWRJ-L178-409R-2 | ecosystem: Environmental > Terrestrial > Plant litter >... | reverse complement strand
TGGACACCATCAACCTCGACGTGCCACTGGCCGTACCGGGCGTTGAAACCGGCCTGCTCAACCCTCGCAACACCTGGGCTGACAAAGCGGCCTACGATGAGGCTGCCAAAGCACTGGCTGGTCTGTTCATCGAGAACTTCAAGAAATTTGAAGTGAGCGACGCGATCAAGGCAGCGGGTCCGCAGTTGTAATACGGACTGGCTGAACAAAAAAACCGCCCTTCGGGGCGGTTTTTTTATGGCTGAACACTGAGCCTGGAGCTCGGATCCGCCTAATCAGTGAATATCTTTGTAAGCCTCATTGCCCTTTTGCAGGGATGCCGCCAAGCCCACTGGCGGGCTGAATTGTGGTCCCTCCAGCGCTGAGAAATGCGCGCTTCTATCGCCATGGCTAACCTTGCGTTGATTGTTTTTATGCTCGGTCAGTTTGGTGTAGGAGTTCTTCCACATCGCTCTGAAAGTGTCCTCGTGCATAACAATGCTTTGATGCAGGCTGCTGATTTGGGCAGGGCTGAGGTTGAGTTTTTTGTTCAATGAGCTGCCCCAGCGAGTCAGACAGACTTCCGCAAAGTGTCTGACCAGCTTTCCAGCCTCCGTCAGCGAGCCACCGCCATCGGCACCGTTCAGCGAAGCGTTTCCAACCAGCGTCGCGTGGCGGCCCGCCATGGGGTAAATGCTGACTCGGGTAGCGGCATCGGTCCTTGGAATCACGCATGAAAAGCCCGTGGATCGTTCATCTCGAGCGTAGAACGCCACATATTCCTTAACGTTTTTTCCCAGGTGGACCTTTTCAAGCTGGAAGTTAGCCAGGCCAGGAACCGGGTCTACGGCAAAAATATTAACCGGGATATGGCGTAGCGCCGGATCACCAGCCATGGCGTTGGCCAGCATATGGCAACTGATGCCGCCTCGACTCCAGCCAACCATGTTGACCTTGCTGGGAATCAGCCCGCCTTTGCGGAAGATCTTGATGATCTTTTCTTGAAGTTCTTGAGGTGTGACCTTTCTATCGCCGTAATCATAATGACGCCACAGCCAGGAGCTTGGTTCATCACTGGCGTTGGGGATGGGCACGCCCGCAGCCTTCAAGCGTTTGTACTCAGTCTCGGTCAGTTTTGTCCGCTTCCAGTCGGTTTTGCCTTTGATAATGTTGACCGCGTGCTGCACATTCTCATACCAGCCTTTGCCAAACAGTGTCCCTGTCCAGTTGTAATATTTTGGCTGGGTAAAAAGCTCATCCGCCTGTAGGTTGCCACTGCCTGGGCCATCAATCGCGGTCCAGTCGGCAAACTCTCGACCGGCCATATTCTGGGCCAACGTCGAAATCAGCTCCCCGTCATAGTAGTTGGGGTGCAGGATGTCGAATTTGGTAGAGCCGGTCCCGCAAAAAAAGATAGTGAATACACTCATCGTCAAACCTCCATGTTTAGTGAGTGGGAGGCAGAGTAAATGAGTGTGGAGCGCAGTGCGGCCGCGGTTTTGTTACCTGCTGTTTTGAGCGCGTTGTCACCCAGCCTCAAACGTCCGATTCGCTTCGCAATAGCGATCCCGTGTCTGCTGGCTTTGTTCGTCGCGGTCTTTGGCGGCGCGTTTGGTCCAGTCCAGGCAGCTTTCCTTGAAGAAGACGACGGCGGCGCGGCGGCATTCGCGGTTTTCGGCGGTGCCTTTGCTGAAGTTCATGCACACACTGCTGTTATCGATATGGTTGTTGAACATCCGAAAGTCGGCGTGATACCGGTTGCGGCTATCGACGGCGCGGAAGCTGACGCTGACGGTGGTGAGGGCTTTCCCCGGACGTTCGCTTTGAGTGCGGGCGGTGTCTGATTTGAAGTCGGCCATGTAGTTGGCAGACACCATGCCTTTGGCCGGCTCGCGCTCGGCTGGCCGAGGAACCTGGCCAAAGCGACAGTTGAGAACATTTTCGTCGATGACGTTGCCGTTCTTCATGCATTCATCAAGCGGTTGCACCCTGGCCGCTGCTTCGTGTCTGCCCGCTGGCGCAACATCGGGCTTGGCGACCACGATGGGCTGTGCTGCGGGCAGGGTTTCTAAAGGCGGCTGGACGGGTTCGACGGCGACCGGTGCAAGAGGCGCGGGGTGCGTCGGGGGCACAGGCATCGACGATTTGTTGCGCAGACTCACTGCGTAGGCGCCCACACCGACAAGTAGTAGGGTGACGAGGATCCATGCGTATGAATTGGACTTGGGCTTCTGTGCGACTTTGCGCTTGCCTGGATGCGAGCCCAGGATAATGTCGACTTTACCCGGCGTCAGACGCTGGATGTGAGTCAACCCATCGTCCTTTTGATGGTTATCGGATTCCATTCCCGTTCCTTTGCCTCGATAAGGGCACATGAGATGGCGCAAAGGTTAAACCGTCTAAATAGCAGTTTGCTAGTAATGGTTGCCTGTATCCTGGATTCATTTTTGTAATGGTTTGGTTGTTCTCTGATCAGACCGGCCACGCTAAGGTTTTTGCAACTTGGTGGGTCAATGGAGTGGCAGTGTATGCATGAGCGTCTAAAGCAGGTTTTCGGGTATTCGCATTTTCGGCTCGGGCAGGAGGCGGCTATCAGTGCCGTGCTGGCTGGGCGTTCTGCGGCGGCGATCTTTCCCACCGGTTCTGGCAAGTCTCTTTGTTATCAACTCCCCGCGCTGATGCTCCCGCACCTGACATTAGTGGTCTCGCCGCTGCTGGCGCTGATCCAGGATCAGCTGGCGTTTTTGCAGCGCCATGGCATTTCGGCGGCCAGCATCGATTCGGCGCAGAGTCGTGATGACGTCGCACAAGTCATGGCCCGGGCGCGTTCCGGTGAGCTGAAGATTCTGATGATCTCGGTGGAACGCTTGAAAAATGAGCGCTTCCGGCACTTTATTTCCCAGGTGCCGATTTCTTTGCTGGTGGTTGACGAGGCTCACTGTATTTCCGAATGGGGTCACAACTTCCGGCCTGACTATCTGAAGCTCCCGGACTACCAGCGTGAATTCAATATCCCTCAAGCGCTGCTACTGACCGCTACGGCCACGCCGCAGGTGATTGCCGACATGCAGGCCAAGTTCGCCATTGAGCCTCAGGACGTGGTAACCACAGGGTTCTACCGCGCCAATCTTAACCTGTGGGTCGAGCCGGTAGCTGGCCGCGACAAGCGTCGGCGGCTGCTGGAGTGGCTCGGTGCCAAAGCGGGTCAGCCAACCATCGTCTACGTCACGCTGCAGAAAACCGCCGAGTACGTCGCTGCCCACCTGGAGCAGAACGGCATGGCCGCCAGCGCCTATCACGCCGGTCTGCATCATGAAAAACGCGAGGCGATCCAGCGCCAGTTCATGAGCGGCGAGCTCAATTGCATCGTAGCCACTATCGCTTTCGGCATGGGCATCGACAAGAGCGACATTCGCAATGTGGTGCATTTTGACCTGCCCAAATCCATCGAAAATTACAGCCAGGAAATTGGCCGCGCGGGCCGCGATGGTGCGCCTTCCGATTGTCTGGTGCTGGCCAATCGCGACAGCCTCAACGTGCTGGAGAATTTCGTTTATGGCGATACTCCAGAGCTGATTGGTATTCGTCATGTGCTTGAAGAGCTGCTGGATGCCGGCCCTCAGGGCCAGTGGGAGTTTCTGCTGGGGCCACTGGCAGACCAAACCAATATTCGCCAGTTACCGCTCAAGACATTATTGGTGCAGTTGGAACTTCGCGGCATTATCGCTCCACGCTATGCCTATTTTGCGGAGTATCGCTTCAAGTTCCTGCTTGAGCCGGATGCGTTGGTGCAGCGTTTCGAAGGCGAGCGTCGGCAGTTTGTCGAGGCGCTGGTGCAAACCTCAACCCGTGCCAGAACCTGGGCAACGGTAGATTTCGATGCCATGTTCCAGCAATACCAGGCTGATCGCGGCCGGGTGGTGAAAGCGCTGGATTACTTTCAGGAGAAGGGCTGGATCGAGCTGGAAAGCAAGCAAATGACCGAGGTTTACAGCCTGCTGGTCAATGATTTTGACGCCCAGGCGCTGAGTGTCGAGCTATACGAATACTTCAGCGAGCACGAGGCAACTGAGGTTCATCGGATTCACGCGATGCTCGACTTGTTCGCCAGTGATCAATGCTTGAGCTATCGGCTGGCGGATTACTTTGGCGATTACCAGGCACCACAACGCTGTGGCCATTGCTCAGTGTGCCACGGGCAAGTTGCGCACCTGCCGGAACCTCCACGACTGGCGCCGCTGGAGGCCCAAAGCTTCGAGCAACTGTGCGGCGAGTTCATTCGCAAGCATGAGGATTACAAAGATCACACGCCGAGCGCTGAATGCCTGACGCGTTTTCTGTGCGGGATCAGCGTACCGTTGTTTACCAAGCTCAAAGCGCGAGGGATACCGGGTTTTGCTCAGCTGGAGGATTATCCCTATGCGGCGGTGAGGGATTGGGTGCGGTTAAATAGCGGCGCTGACTCTGTTGGAGCGAGGCTTGCCCGCGAAGAATGATGACGCGGTGTGTCTGATTTACCGCTGCGCTTGGTTCGCGGGCAAGCCTCGCTCCAACGGATCCCACTCATACTGGAAATCTTTATGACCCACACCACCCCGCAACGCACTGACTATCGCTACTTTCAATCGATCACCACCCGCTGGCACGACAACGATATCTACGGCCATGTGAATAACGTGACCTACTACAGCTTTTTCGATAGCGCGGTGAACACCTACCTGATCGAGCGCGGTGGGCTGGATATCCACGAGGGTGCGGTAGTGGGTTTTGTGGTCAGTTCTTCGTGCGATTACTTTGCATCGATTGCCTACCCGGATCTCATCGAAGTAGGGGTGCGCGTGGCAAAGCTGGGCAATAGTTCTGCGCAGTACGAGCTTGCAGTGTTCAAGGCTGGGGAGAGCGAAGCATGCGCTGCGGGGCGCTTCGTACATGTGTTCGTGGATCGCGAGTCCAATCAGCCGGTGTCTATCCCTGAAGGGCTGCGGGCGGCCTTGCAGGTTTTAGTGGTGTGAAAACAATACTGGCCGCTCAAGGGCGGCCAGTATTGGTGTGCAGCAGGATTAACGGTGACGGTAATCGCGATGTTTTTTGCGATGGCCGTAAGCGTGTCCGCGTGGGCCGTGACCGTCACGATAGTGGCGGCGATCGTTGCCACGGTAGCGACGATCGTCACGCTCATCGGCGCGGCTTTCATTGCCCATATAGTTACCCAGCGCGCCACCGGCACCACCGCCCGCTGCTGCGCCCACCAGGCTGCCTGTGTTGCCGCCTACGCTGCGGCCAATCACGTTACCGCCTGCCGCACCCAGACCACCGCCGATAGCGGCTTCTGTGCGGTTACGACGATCTGCGCCAACTGCGGCACCACCTGCACCACCCAGGCCAGCACCAATGGCTGCGCCTGTGCTGCCGCCCACTTGTTGGCCGACAACGGAACCGAGTACCCCACCCAATGCACCGCCCACACCAGACTCAAGCGTACCGCCTGCGGAGGCGAAACCACTGGTCAGGGTGAGTGACAACAACAGAATCGAGGAATACTTCATGGAATGAACCTCAGAGGGATGACGGGCCGATCCTGAGGTTACGAAGACAATGTGGCAACGCAAATCCGACGAGTAACACGACTGATACAAAAATCGCTAAGCTATTGTTTTTGCTTGGGAACTTAAGTCCGTTTTGACAGTCTTAGGTTACTTGATCAAGGCCCGTTTCTCGCGAAACGGGCCTTTTTTGTGGGTACAGAACGCGTTGCCCTCGCCCTCTAGGTTTGGTGATTACAAATGGGAGCGAGCTTGCTCGCGAAGAAGCCGGTACATCCGAAATATATTTCTGTGGGCAGCTAGATTGCCTTCGCGAGCAAGCTCGCTCCCACAGGGATCTATTGGGCCTTAGGTTCTACGGGGGGGCGCAGGCACATTCCCACAGTTTTAAGACCTCTAAACCGGTTTAAACAATGCGTGCCGACTCTGCCGCGCGCTCCAGCTTGATCGCCACGAACTTAGAGGTCGGGGTGCTGCTGCCGTCGCCGACGCTTTCCAGCGGCACCAGCGGGTTGACTTCCGGGTAGTAGGCGGCAGCCTGGCCAGCCGGGATGTCGAAGGCCAGCAAGGTGAAGTTCTTCACACGGCGCACGTGGTCGTCGCTCCAGATCGAGACGATGTCGACTTTCTGGCCGGGCTGGAAGCCCAGGCGGATGATGTCGGCTTCGTTGACGAACAGCACGTCACGCTGACCTTTAACCCCGCGATAACGATCGTCGAGGCCATAGATCGTGGTGTTGTACTGATCGTGAGAGCGCATGGATTGCATGATCAGGTCCGGCAACTGTCCGGTCGAGCGCACGCTGGCATGCACCAGATCCAAGGGCAGCACATTGGGCTTGAAGTTGGCGCGTTCGGTCGGAGTGTTCCAGCGACGGGCGCCGGCTGCGTTGCCCAGGTAGAAACCACCTGGATGCTCCAGACGCTGATTGAAGTCCTTGAACCCCGGAATGGTGTCGGCGATCAGCTCGCGGATGCGGCTGTAATCTTCCACCAGCCACAACCAGTCAACCGGCTGCTTGCCCAGTGTCGCGTCGGCAATGCCAGCGAGGATCGCAGGTTCCGAGCGCATGTGACGCGATGACGGCTGCAATTGGCCGTTGGACGCGTGGACCATGCTGAACGAGTCTTCCACGGTGACGGCTTGTGGGCCGTTGGCCTGGATATCAATGTCGGTACGGCCGAAGCACGGCAGAATCAGCGCTTCTTTACCGTGGCTCAAATGGCTGCGGTTGAGCTTGGTGCTGATCTGTACGGTCAGGTCGCAATTGCTCAGTGCCGCAACGGTACGGGCGCTGTCCGGCGTGGCCTGGGCAAAGTTGCCACCCAGCGCGATGAAGACTTTGGCGCGACCTTCGGCCATGGCGTGAATGGCTTCCACCACGTTGTGGCCGTTTTCACGAGGCACCTTGAACTGGAAGCGACGCTCCAAAGCATCAAGGAAAAACGCCGGTGGGCGTTCGTTGATGCCCATGGTCCGGTCGCCTTGCACGTTGCTGTGACCGCGAACCGGGCACAAGCCTGCGCCTGGGCGGCCGATGTTGCCGCGCAGCAGCATCAGGTTGGCGATTTCCTGAATGGTCGCCACCGAATGGCGGTGCTGGGTGATGCCCATCGCCCAGCACATGATGACGTTCTTGCCCTTGGCATACATGCGAGCGGACTGCTCGATCTCTACCAGCGTCAGACCGGACTGTTCGACGATCTTTTCCCACGGGGTGTCGTCGATGGTCGCCAGGTAATCGAGCACACCTTGGGTGTGTTCATTGAGGAACGCGTGGTCGAATACCGAAGGAGCATTGGCTGCCTGAGCATCGCGCTCCCATTGCAGCAGGAACTTGGCCATGCCGCGCAGCAGCGCCATGTCGCCGCCCAACGCCGGGCGGAAGTAAGCGGTGTTGGTCGGACTGTCACCGTTAGTGAGCATCTCGATTGGGTGCTGTGGGTTCTGAAAGCGCTCAAGGCCGCGCTCTTTGAGCGGGTTCACGCACACCACCTGAGCACCACGTTTAACCGCCTCGCGCAGGGGTTCAAGCATGCGCGGGTGGTTGGTGCCAGGGTTCTGACCCCAAACAAAAATGGCGTCCGCGTGTTCGAAGTCGTCGAAGGTGACGGTGCCTTTACCCACGCCAACACTCTGCGACAAGGCAACACCGCTGGCCTCGTGGCACATGTTCGAGCAGTCAGGGAAGTTGTTGGTGCCGTAGGCGCGCACGAACAGTTGATACAGGTATGCCGCTTCGTTGCTCGCCCGGCCCGAGGTATAGAACTCGGCCATGTTCGGGTTCGGCAGCGCTTTGAGGTGTTTGGCGATCAGGAAGAATGCGTCTTCCCAGCTGATTGGCTTGTAGCGGTCGGTTTCGGCATCGTAGACCATCGGTTCGGTCAACCGGCCCTGATACTCCAGCCAGTAGTCGCTCTGCTCACGCAGGGCGCTGACGCTGTAACGGGCGAAGAACGACGGATCGACACGACGCTTGGTGGCTTCCCAGTTAACCGCCTTGGCGCCGTTTTCGCAGAACTTGACCATGCCGCTTTCCGGCGAGTCACCCCAAGCGCAACCGGGGCAGTCGAAGCCGCCGTTCTGGTTGGTCTTGAGCATCATGCGCAGGTTTTTCAGCGCGTTGTCGCTGGTTAACCAGGCATGCGTCACGCTGATCAGTGCGCCCCAGCCACCCGCCGCGCCCTTGTAAGGCTTGTAACGCGGGGTCGGTTTGGTATCGGCTTCTTTATGCAGGCTCATGCTTGATTCTCCAACGCGGGACTGTAAACCCGCGGCGCACTGTGTTGCGGCAGGTGAATTAGATTCAGGTTATGACGACGTGCCCATTGCAGCGCCAGGCCGGTGGGCGAAGACAGACTGACCAGCGTCTGAATGCCTGCGCGCAGCACTTTCTGGATCAACTCAAGGCTGCATCGGCTGGTGACGATGGCCAGGCCGCCCGTCATGGAAATGTTCTGGCGCACCAGAGCGCCGATCAGTTTGTCGAGCGCGTTGTGTCGACCGATGTCTTCGCGCCCCAATAGCAACTTGCCCTGGTTATCCATGAAGACCGCGGCGTGCACGGCACCACAATGGCGACCCAAGGGCTGGAATTCGCCGATTCGCTGGCGCAGCCCTTCAAGCCATTCAATGGGCGGCAAAGGCGCGCCTGGCAGCACGTTCAGTTCAGGTAATGCCTGTTCAACCGCTTCCACGCCACATAGCCCGCAGCCGCTGGTGCCAGTCATCTGGCGACGTTGCTGCTTGAGGTCCCAGAAAGCCCGGCTGGCGATTTCAACCTCGGCCTGCTGGGCAGAGCCGCAGCCGCTGAGTTTGATGTCATAGATTTCGTCAGGCGAGGCAATGATGCCGCTGCCCAGGCTGAAGCCGACGACGAAGTCTTCCAGATTGCTGGGTGTGACCAACATGACAGCTTGGCTGATGCCGTTGTAGGCGATCGCCATTGCAACCTCTTCGGCAAGATCTGCCGGTGCCGATTCATCGGCAGCAAGGTTCGAGTAGCTGTAGGACTGGCTGGCTGCAGGCGCTGGCGACTGTTCGGCGGGCGCCGTACTGACCGTGCGCTTGGCGTGCATGGGGGACGTACCGGCAGAGTGATATGACGTTAGCCTAGGCCTCTTGTCGGATAACGTCTAATCGCTAGTTCCAATGCGTTGATAGATGACGTCGATCAATGTTCTTCGGCAATTTTCTGGTATAGGGCGAAGCAGGCTTCAGCCAGCGCGGAGCGGGGGGCGCTGCGGCGCATGATCAGCCCAAGCTGCGCCATGGTGCGGGCGTCATCGATGGGGTGCAGGCGCAAATCCTCGGTCAGATTTTCCAGGCCCCCGTCCAGCGGTACGATTGCGCAGCAGAAGCCGCCGTGGACTCCTTGCAGCAACTGATGAACGGCGTCGGTTTGCAGCATGGGTTCGAACTGCAGGCCGCGGCTGTGGAAGTTGGTGTCGATGGACTGGCGGAAATGCATACCGCTGGTCAGCAGACCCAAGGGCAACGTAATCAGGTCTGACCAGTTCAGCGGTTGTTCACCGAAATTGAAGTGGCGATGGTCGTAAAGCACCCCCATCCTGGTTTCCGCCAAAGGCATTGAGTCGAAACGCTCGGTATCCAGGCGCTCCATATACGAAACGCCAAGATCAATCCGATTACTGGCAAGCTGTTCCAGCACCTGCTCGGAGCTGAGTGAGGACAGCTCGAAACGCAGGTTTGGATGGGTCTGGTGCAAGCGCTTGAGCAGCGGCAGAGGATCAAAGCTCGATAAGGGCACGATCCCCAGGCGCAGCGTGCCCACCAGATGGCCACGACAAGCGGCTGCCTCGGCCTGCAGCCCGTCATAGGCCGCGAGCACGGTCCGCGCCCAGGCCAGGACGCGTTCACCCGGCGCAGTGAAACCCTCGAAGCGCTGGCCGCGCACCACCAAAGGCAGCTCCAGCTCTTCTTCCAGATTACGCAAGCGCATCGACAACGTGGGTTGAGTGATGTTGCAACGCGCGGCGGCCTGGCCGAAATGCCTCGTTTCATCGAGGGCGATCAGGAATTTTAGTTGTTTGATGTCCATATTCGCTCCGGTGTACTGCAAGCGGCGATTCTAGCCTGTCGAGGCATCGGATGGGCGGCCAACACGTAACCGGAACCAAGTCGGCTGTCTCCCGTCGGAACTTATGTTGTCTATTCAGGACGCAAAAATAACGAACGGAGAACGCTAATGAGTATTTTCAGTTTCTTGAAAGAAGCCGGTGAAAAGATCCTCGATGCAATAACGCCGGGCGATGCCACTGCCTCGGATGAAGCCTTGAAGAAGCACATTTCTGAAGTGGGTTTGGGCAATCCGAATATCCAGACCACTGTTGAAGGCAGCACCGTGACCGTTACGGGCGAAGTGGCGAGTCAGGAAGAGAAAGAAAAGATTCTTCTTACTCTCGGCAACATCAGCGGCGTTGAAACAGTCGACGACCAGATGACCGTTGCGACGGGTGCTGCGCCAACCACCGAGGCCAAATTTGTCACTGTGGAAAAAGGCGACACGCTGAGTGCCATTTCCAAGCGAGTGTATGGCGATCCAAACAAATATCAGAAGATCTTCGACGCGAATAAACCGATGCTCAAGGATGTGAACAAGATCTATCCGGGTCAGGTGTTGCGGATTCCGGAGTAACAGCAGGCTGTATAAATGATGTTTTTTCTGTAGGAGCGAGCTTGCTCGCGATAGCGTCAGGTCAGACGTTTATTGCTCGGCAGACAAACCGCATCGCGAGCAAGCTCGCTCCTACAGTGAGTTAGGATCCAGGACCTTCACAACCCCACTATCAACTCGCGATAATCCGTCACCGCGGCAAACTCCTCGGTGTCCTTCGGTCCCTTCCGACTGTTCGGCTCACTGACCGCCAGCAAGTGACCAACGCCAAAGGTGCGGGCGCTGCGCAGGATGGGCAGGGTGTCGTCGATAAACAGGCTGCGTGCTGGATCGAAGGCGATGTCGGCTTGCAGTGCATCCCAGAAATGCGGGCTTTCCTTGGGGAACCCGTAATCGTGAGAGCTGATCAGCCGCTCAAAATAAGGTGCCAGCTCGATTCGCTCCATCTTCAACGACAGCGAGTCGCGATGAGCATTGGTGATCATGATGACTCGCTTGCCCGCCTGTTTGATGGCACCGAGAAAGGTTTCCGCATCCGGGCGCAGAGCGATCAGGTCGGCGGTTTCCAGCTTCAGGTCGCGAACTGACAACTTCAGCTCGGCACTCCAGTAATCCAGGCAATACCAGTTAAGCGTTCCTGCGTTTTTTTCAAACAGTGGCTTCATCTCCAGCAGGGCCATCGCGTGGCTGATGCCGTGCAGTTCTGCATAGCGCTGGGGCAAATGCTGGAGCCAGAAATGTTCGTCGTAATGCAGATCGAGCAGGGTGCCGTCCATGTCGAGCAATACGGTATCGATGTCGCGCCAAGGCATTGAAGGCATTCGGGTCTCGCTGGATGTTGATGGCTGTCGTTTTTGGAGCAGAGTGTAAGCATATCCGACACAAACAATCGGAAAAGCCACGGTATAGTACTCCGTCACCGCAAAGGAGCCTGTCATGCGCCAGAAACCCACCGTACTCGCCCGCGAAATCGTCGCCAGCAGCCGTTTGTTCCGTGTTGAAGAGCTGCAATTGCGCTTTGCCAATGGCGTCGAGCGAACCTATGAGCGGTTGGTAGGACGTGGTGCGGGTTACGGCGCGGTGATGATTGTCGCCATGCTTGATGCTGATCACGCGGTGCTGATCGAAGAATATTGCGGCGGCACTGACGAGTATGAGTTGTCCTTGCCCAAAGGCTTGATCGAGCCGGGTGAAGATGTGCTGGCCGCTGCCAACCGCGAACTCAAGGAGGAAGCGGGCTTTGGTGCCCACCAGCTGGAACACCTGACCGAACTGTCTCTTTCGCCGGGCTACATGAGCCAGAAGATTCAGGTGGTACTGGCCACCGACCTTTACGAAGAACGCCTTGAAGGCGATGAACCTGAGCCGATGCGCGTGGACAAAGTGAACCTGCACGAGCTGTCGAGCCTGATCGAACACCCACAGTTCAGCGAAGGCCGGGCTCTGGCTGCGCTGTATCTGGCACGGGATCTGTTAACCCAGCGCGGACTGTTTTTGCCATGACTGATGTTTTTACCGATTTGCCACACCCCTTGCTGGAGCCTGTGATCAAGCTTTGCCGGCTGGCCGGGGAAGTGATCCTGCCTTACTGGCGCGCCAATGTGACCGTGACATCAAAGGCTGACGATTCGCCAGTCACCGCCGCCGACATCGCTGCCCACCAATTGCTTGCCGAAGGTTTGCTGGCGCTGGCGCCGGATATCCATGTGCTGTCCGAAGAAGACGCCAATATCCCCCTGAGCGAGCGTGCAACCTGGGAGCGCTGGTGGCTGGTCGACCCATTGGACGGCACAAAGGAATTCATCTCCGGGAGCGAAGAGTTCACGGTCAACGTCGCGCTGATCGAGAAAGGTCGCGTGGTATTTGGCGTGGTCTCTATGCCGACCAACAACCGCTGCTACTTCGGGGGCGCGGGTCTGGGCGCCTGGCGTAGCGACGACGATGATCACCTGACGCCGATCAGCGTACGCCAGGAACCGGGCGCCGGACACGACTTCACCGTGGTCGCCAGCCGACGCCACTCCAGCCCCGAGCAGGAGCGTTTGCTCGCCGGTTTGTCTGCTGCGGTGGGGCAATTGCAGCTGACCAATATTGGTAGCTCCCTGAAGTTCTGTTTGCTGGCCGAAGGTGCCGCTGATTGCTACCCGCGTCTGGCGCCGACCTCGCAGTGGGACACCGCAGCTGCCCAGGGCGTGCTGGAAGGAGCGGGCGGCGAGGTGCTGGAGTTGTCCGGTGAGTCGTTCAGCTACCCAGCGCGGGAGTCGCTGCTGAACCCCTTTTTTCTGGCCTTGCCGGCTGGGGCTGAGTGGAAAGGGAAACTGCTGGAGTTAGCGCGGTCCTGACCAACCTGCAAAGAATCTCTGTAGGAGCGAGCTTGCTCGCGATGCGGTCTGTTGGTAGAAGTTTTATCGACTGACTCGACGCTATCGCGAGCAAGCTCGCTCCTACAGATGATCACGGGGCCGTTGGAGCGAGGCTTGCCCGCGAATCAGGCGGCGCGGTCTTTCAGGCCTACCGCGTCATCGTTCATCGCGAGCAAGCGCGCTCCTACAGCTCGCCGCATATCCTGTGGGAGCGGTGCTTGCCCGCGATAAGGACGGCGCGGTCTTTCAGGCCTACCGCGTCATCGTTCATCGCGAGCAAGCTCGCTCCTACAGCTCGCCGGTTGTCCGTTGGAGCGAGGCTTGCCCGCGAATCAGGCGGCGCGGTCCTTCAGGCCTACCGCGTCATCGTTCATCGCGAGCAAGCTCGCTCCTACAGCTCGCCGGTTGTCTGTTGGAGCGAGGCTTGCCCGCGAATCAGGCGGCGCGGTCTTTCAGGCCTACCGCGTCATCGTTCATCGCGAGCAAGCTCGCTCCTACAGCTCGCCGGTTGTCCGTTGGAGCGAGGCTTGCCCGCGATAAGGACGGCGCGGTCTTTCAGGCCTACCGCGTCATCGTTCATCGCGGGCAAGCTCGCTCCTACAGCTCGGCGCATATCCTGTGGGAGCGGTGCTTGCCCGCGATATGGGCGGCGCGGTCCTTCAGGCCTTCCGCGTCCACAATCAACCGCAGTCCAGACACTTTACCGATGCACCACAAACTGCCCCACAAACCGTACCGCTTCCTGATCGCTATCCTGGGCGCAGATACGGGTTGGCAGGGTGAGGCGGGCTCGGCCTCTGCGTTGGTAAGTGGTGAGGAATCGCTCCCAGGCCGCTGCATCCGGTGCGTCGCAGATCGCGATGGCATCGTCACGGACCGGCAGTGGATAGCTGATTTGCCCGTCCTGAATCACGATATGCCCGTCAGTAATACCGGCCTCGCGCAGGCGCAGATGCAACCAGCCCCAGCCCGCCAGCACGGCGCCGCAATACAGGCTGCCGCCGAACAATGTGCTTTTGTGATTGATGTTGGGCGCCAGCGGTAAATGCAGGCGTAACTGATGAGCCTGCCAGCTCAAGACTTTCACGCCCATTTCCCGGGTTAGCGGGATGTCGTGATGCAGGACGTGCTCAAGCGCGTGGGCTTGCTGCGTCATCGGATTGTCCTCAGTCTTCATTCTGCTCGTCCGCGCTACCGCCGAAACTCAGGCCATGTTTGCGCAGCTTGTCATGCAGGGTCTTGCGCGGCAGGCCCAAGGCTTCGGCGAGGCTACGCACGGAGGTATGCGGCCGGGTCAGTTCGGCCGCAATCAAGGCGCGTTCGAAGCTTTCAACCTGTTCGCTCAGGCCGCCGGTGATGGTCGGCACCACCGGCACCTCGTTACCTTCCAGCGCCAGCTCCAGCCCGAGGGCAAAGCGTTCGGCAGCGTTTTGCAACTCGCGAACATTGCCTGGCCAGGTGTGGCGCAACAGCAAGGCGCGCTGTGCGGGCTGCAGTTCATGTTTGGGCAAACCGTGGCGCATGCTGGCGGCGTCCGCGTAGTGCTGGAACAGCATCAGCGCATCTTCGCCGCGTTCACGCAAAGGCGGAATACGCAGCGGCGCAACGTTGAGCCGGTAATACAAGTCGGCGCGGAAGCGGCCTTGATCTGCTGCCTGACGCAGATCTTCTTTAGTCGCGGCGATGACTCGAATATCCAGCGCGATCTGCTGATTACCGCCCAGACGTTCCACCACCCGCTCTTGGAGCAAACGCAGCAGTTTGACCTGCACGTCCATGCTCATGCTTTCGATTTCATCGAGGAACAGCGTGCCGCCGTTGGCGAATTCGAATTTGCCGATGCGGCGCTTCTGCGCGCCGGTAAAAGCTCCGGGCTCGTGGCCGAACAGCTCGCTTTCCACCACTGACTCGGCCAGCGCGCCGGCGTTGATCGCTACAAACGGCCCAGTGCGGCGGTTGGACAGATCATGCAGCGCCCGAGCCACGACCTCCTTGCCCGCGCCGGTTTCACCGAGGATCAGCACATCGGCCTTGGTCGCCGCCAACGCTCCGATCTGCTGGCGCAGACGCAGCATGGGCGCGGACTGGCCCACCAGCCGCGCACTCAATTGCTGGCGGTCGCTCAATGCCAGCCTCAGGCTGCGGTTATCCAGCACCAGGCGACGCAAGGCCAATGCCCGGCGCACGCTGTCGAGCAGCGAATCACTGGCAAAGGGTTTTTCCAGAAAGTCATAAGCCCCGGCTCGCATTGCTTGCACCGCCAGCGGTACATCGCCATGCCCGGTGATCAGCAAAACCGGCAGCTCCGGATCTCGACCATGCAGGTCGCTGAGCAGTTCGAGGCCGTCCATGCCCGGCATGCGAATGTCGCTGACTACCACGCCGGGCCAGTCACGCTCAATACGCGCGGCCAGGCCGTTGGCTTCGGCCAAGGTCAGCACTTTGAGGCCCGCCAGATCCAGCGTCTGGCTCAGGGCCTGACGCAAGTGCGGGTCGTCGTCGATCAGCACTACCTGGATCTTGCTGTCGATGGCGGTCATGCAGATAAATCCTCTGGCGGTTGAAGGTTGACGCCGGACGCCCCGTCACGCAGACGCAAGGTCAGTAACGCGCCTCCGGTTGGGTGGTTGTCGAATACCAGCTCGCCACCCAGGGCGCGCATCAGGGTATCGCAAATCGCCAAACCCAGGCCCAGCCCTTGTGTACGGGTCTTGGTGGTGAAAAACGGTTCGCGGGCACGCGCCAGCGCTTCCTGAGAAAACCCCGGGCCGTTGTCACGGATGAACAGGTTGACGCCATCAGCGGTTTGTTCGGCACTGATCCAGATTCTGCGCGGCGGGCCTTTTTCCGTCAGGGCATCCAGTGCGTTGGCCAGCAGGTTGCCGAGCACCTGGCGCAACCGGGTTTCACCAGCCTGCACCCACAGCGTTGCGTCCGGCAGATCTCGGATCAGCTCCACCTCCATTGCCCGACGGCGTTTGGCCAGTAACGCCAGAGCGTCGTCAAGTGCTGGCTGAAGGGCCACGCTTTCCGGGGCGTGGCGGTCGCGGCGGGCGAAGGCGCGCAGATGCGCGATGATCGAAGACATGCGCCCGGTCAGTTCGCCGATCAGCTTGAGGTTGCCCCGTGCATCGTCGGTGCGTGAATGGTCCAGCAACACTTCGGCGTTCTCGGCATAACTGCGGATCGCCGCCAGCGGTTGATTGAGTTCGTGGCTGATGCTCGCCGACATGGTGCCGAGCGCCGAAAGCTTGCCTGCCTGGACCAGCTCGTCTTGAGCGCGAACCAGCTCCTGCTGTGCTTGTTCACGTTCGAGCACTTCTTGCCTGAGGCGGCTGTTGAGGCCTTCCAGGTCGCTGGTGCGCTCAATGACCCGCGCCTCAAGCTCGCGACGTGCCTGGGCTTCGAAGGCGATGCGGTCCAGATAATGTCGGCGCCGCTGGATCATGATGCCCAGCAGCAACATCACCACCAGCAACGTCGCGCCGCCTACCGCCACCACAGTGCGCACCGGGCGATCAATCAGGGCTCGGGGCGCCAGAATATTCACGCTCCAACCGGTTTCGGCGATTTGTTGGTTTTGCGTCAGCCAGGCTTTCTCATCGAGCAATAACGGCCGTGGGTCACGGGTCGGGTAGGGCTGGATGGCGACGATGGCCTGCTTCTCTTCCTCGCTCAGCGCACGAGTCGCACGGAAGCGCCATTCGGGCCGGGAGGTCAGGATGACCACGCCGTTATGGTCGGTGAGCAACAGTTGTTCGGGGGTTTTACCCCACAGGTTTTCGGTGTGATCCAGATCGATCTTGACCACCAGCACGCCGATCACTTTGTCGCCATCGCGTACTGCCGAAGCAAAGAAGTAACCACGTTTGGCCGAGGTGGTGCCCAGGCCGAAGAAACGCCCGAGGTTGCCTGCCATGGCATCGCTGAAATACGGCCGAAAGGCAAAGTTGCGACCCACGAAACTGTCACGTTTATCCCAGTTCGAGGCGGCGAGCGTGGTGCCGTCGGCGTTCATCAGGTACATGACTTCCGCACCGGTCTGGCGAACGATGGTTTCCAGCAGATGGTTGGCAGCTTGCTGTCTGGCCTGATCCTGGGGCGCTTTCAGGACGGCGGGCAGATCGGGTAGCTGGCTGAGGATCTGCGGCAGGGTTTCGTAGCGATGTAGGGTACCCAGCAGGTTGGCGACATACAGGTCGAGAGTCTGGCGATTCTGGCTGACCAACTCGTTACGGTAATAACGCTCAGCCAGATGCTCCAGCGGCCACAACAGCGGCGCCAAGCAGAGTGCCAGCAGCGCAAGGCTGCGCCAGCGTGGACGGGGTGGGAGGGTAGAGGTGGTGATCATTTTTGACTTTTGTTGGATTGGCTATAGCGGCAGGTACCTGTAGAAGCTGCCGAAGGCTGCGAAGGTGTCTTACCTGATACAACGCCTTCGCAGCCTGCGGCAGCTATTACAAGAGCCAGCTATTACAAGAGCCAGCTACTACAAGAGCCAGCGCCTGGAAAAAGGGTATGCCCGAATATATTCGGAACGCCTCGGTGACGCCATCGCGAGCAAGCTCGCTCCTACAGGAAATACGTTGGTTCTGTAGGAGCGAGCTTGCTCGCGATGGGGTAGGCCCCGGTAACGCAGATACTAACCCTGCTCAGCCAGGCACTCCAGTAACGCGCTGTGCCAATCAGTTTGCTGCACACCCCATTCGCGTTGCAGCAGGCTGCAATCCAGGCGCGAGTTGAGTGGGCGGGCGGCGGGTGTCGGGTAAGCGCTGGACGGGATGGCATTGAGCTTCGCGCACTGCTTGCCCTGTTTGACCAGTTGCTCGCCAATGGCTTCGGCGAAACCGAACCATGAGGTTTCGCCGCTGGCGGTCAGGTGATAAGTGCCCCACGCGCCGGGCTGGCCGTCACGCCAGCGCTCGATCAACTGGCGCGTGCTCTGGGCGATGGTGCCAGCCCAGGTGGGTGCGCCGATCTGATCGGCCACCACATTCAATTCGTCGCGCTCTTGCAGCAGACGCTGCATGGTCAGCAGAAAGTTACGCCCGGTGGTGGAATAAACCCAGCTGGTGCGCAGAATCAGAAACTGCCCGCCGACATACTCGATGGCCTGCTCGCCCGCCCATTTGCTGGCGCCGTAGACACCCAGAGGCGCCGGTATGTCCTGCTCGTCCCAAGGCGTGCTCTTGCTGCCGTCAAACACGTAATCGGTCGAGTAATGAATCAGCGGAATGCCCAGCTCCAGCGCCTGGTCGGCCAGCATGCCAGCGGCAATGGCGTTGATCGACAGCGCGGCCTTTTGCTCCGTTTCGGCCTGATCCACGGCGGTGTAGGCCGCCGCGTTGATGATCAGGTCCGGCTTCAAATCCTGAATCTGATCGTAGTCTGCCAGGTGATCGCTCAGGTCCAGCTTGTCGCGGCCCAGCACAATCAGCTCGCCCAGATCTGCCAGGGTTTTCTGCAACGCCTGGGAGACTTGCCCGTGCTGACCGATGATCAGGATTTTCAGTGGTTTGCTCATGGGAACAGGTCTGCCTCCTTGAGTGCGGTACCGTTCTGATCCTTGGCCGACATCTGGGGCGCAGCATCGAGCTCCCAGTCGATGGCCAGATCGGGGTCATCCCAGCGAATGCAGCGTTCCGCGGCGGGGGTGTAGTAATCAGTGGTCTTGTACAGGAATTCGGCATAGTCGCTGAGCACCACGAAGCCGTGGGCGAAGCCCGGCGGTACCCAGAGCTGGCGGAAGTTTTCGGCGGACAATCTGACGCCCACCCAACGCCCGAAGGTGGGCGAACTGCGGCGGATATCCACCGCGATGTCCAGCACCTCGCCGGCGGTCACGCGCACCAGCTTGCCCTGAGCGTTTTGAATCTGATAATGCAGACCACGCAGCACGCCCTTGGCGGACTTGGAGTGGTTGTCCTGCACGAACTTCAAATCGCGCATCCCGGTTGCATCGCCAAAGGCTTTGGCATTGAAGCTCTCATAGAAAAACCCTCGTTCATCGCCAAAGACGCGAGGTTCAAGGATGAGCACTTCGGGGATTTCGCACGGGATGACATTCACGGTTTTTCACCTGCAAGCTTGTAGAGGTACTGGCCGTAGCCAGTCTTGCCGAAGTATTGCGCGCGCTCAAGTAACTGCTCGCGGTTGATCCATTCGTTCTGGTAAGCGATCTCTTCAAGGCATGCGACTTTCAGGCCCTGACGATGTTCGATGGTTTGCACGTACTGCGAGGCATCCAGCAGGCTGTCGTGGGTGCCGGTGTCGAGCCAGGCAAATCCACGGCCGAAGCGCTCGACCCGCAGGTCGCCGCGCAACAGGTAGGCGTTGTTGACGTCGGTGATTTCCAGCTCGCCACGAGGGGACGGTTTAACGTCCTTGGCGATCCTGATCACCTCGTTGTCGTAAAAATACAAACCTGTGACGGCATAGCTGGATTTGGGCTGCCTGGGCTTTTCTTCGATGGAAAGCGCGCGGCCCTGATCGTCGAAATCGATGACCCCGAAGCGCTCCGGATCTTTGACCCAGTAGCCGAACACCGTGGCGCCGCTGCTGTGGGATGTAGCGGTTTTCAGCTGTTCGCCGAAGTGCTGACCATGAAAGATGTTATCCCCCAGGATCAGGCACACCGAATCATCACCGATGAACTCCTCACCAATCAGAAACGCCTGGGCGAGCCCGTCGGGCTTGGGTTGCTCTGCGTAGTGAAAATTCACGCCAAATTGACTGCCGTCTCCCAACAGGTTGCGGTACTGGGGCAAGTCCTGAGGCGTGGAAATGATCAGGATCTCTTGGATGCCCGCCAGCATCAGCACCGAAATCGGATAGTAGATCATCGGCTTGTCGTAAATGGGCAGCAGCTGCTTGGAGACGCCCAGGGTGATCGGGTGCAGGCGGGTGCCGGAACCCCCGGCGAGAACAATTCCTTTGGTCATGCGATCAGATCCTTATGGTCGGTGAAGCCGAGTCGTTGGCCTTGATAACTGCCGTCCTGTACGTGCCGGCACCAGTCCTGATTGTCCAGGTACCACTGCACGGTCTTGCGCAGACCTGACTGGAATGTCTCTTCAGGTGTCCAGCCCAGTTCGCGTTCGATTTTGCCTGCATCAATGGCATAGCGCTGATCATGTCCGGGCCTGTCCACCACGAAGGTGATCAGGTCGGCGTAATGCGCGACGCCAGCGGGTTTCTGCGGGGCCAACTCTTCGAGCAGGGCGCAGATACCGCGCACGACGTCGATGTTCTTCTGCTCGTTATGCCCGCCAATATTGTAGGTTTCGCCCACTGCGCCCTCGGTCACCACTTTGAGCAGCGCCCGGGCGTGATCCTCGACAAACAGCCAGTCGCGCACTTGCAGACCATTGCCATACACAGGCAGCGGCTTGCCCTTGAGAGCATTGAGGATCACTAACGGGATCAGCTTTTCCGGGAAATGAAACGGCCCGTAATTGTTCGAGCAGTTGGTGACCACCACCGGCAAACCGTAGGTGCGCTGCCAGGCACGGACCAAGTGGTCGGACGCCGCCTTGCTGGCTGAATAGGGTGAGCTTGGCGCGTAAGGGGTGGTTTCGGTGAACAGGTCATCGACGCCGTGCAGGTCGCCATACACTTCGTCGGTGGAAATATGGTGGAAACGGAATGCCATGCGCTCGGCTTCCGGCAAAGTCAGCCAGTAACCCCGCGTGGCCTCCAGCAGGCTGTAAGTGCCGACGATGTTGGTCTGGATGAACTCGGACGGCCCATCAATCGAGCGGTCGACATGGGATTCAGCCGCCAGATGCATGATTGCCTGAGGCTGGAACCGGGCAAGCGTTGCGCTGACCTGGCTCTGGTCACAGATATCAGCCTGGACAAATTCGTACCGGGTATCGGTCGCAATGCTGGCCAGCGACTCCAGATTGCCGGCATAAGTGAGCTTGTCAAAATTAAGCACTTCATGATCGGTGTTCTGTATCAGGTGACGGATCAACGCCGAACCGATGAAGCCAGCGCCGCCAGTGACAAGTATTCGCATGAGTGAGCCTTCTTCCTTATTGGCGTAGACGTAAGAGCATAGCTTGTGGGTGTGAACGAGCAGGCGCAAGCAGCATCACTGAAGACCGGGTCTGCTTGCCATGAAAAAAATTGATGCGGGGGCTGTCTGGCCGTCATTAAACCGGCGTACAACTTGTGGACACCCAATTTGGCGGCCGACATTATCTGAATGGCGATGCTCTAACTGTAGGAGTGAGCTTGCTCGCGATAAAGCCGGAACGGCTTTCCTGCGGTAGTGAATCCAGCTTTTTGTTTACGACTGCTTCACAGCCGATCGCGAGCAAGCTCACTCCTACAGGGTCCCATGCCGGCTGCGCGATTGCGGGTCGTCTGGACGACGGTGATCTCCTATAGTGAGCCAGCCCCCAAAACAAGATCGAGGTTGTTGCATGCCGCTCGCCACGTTAATCCGCCGCTCCAGTTTGCCCTGTCCTGAAGTCAGCGCCGAACAGGCCCTGCAACTGCTGGCGCAGCATTACGGCTTGAGTGGCACGCTCAAAGAACTGGGCAGCCAGCAGGATCGCAATTTCCTCGTAGATACAGGCGCGCGGCGGTATGTGCTGAAAATCTGCCATGGCGATTATTCACCTCTCGAACTCGACGCCCAGCATGGGGCTTTGGGGCATCTGACGCGTCATTCCGACGTCACGGTGCCTGAAGTGATCAGTACCCACGGCAGCGAGCAACTTCTGACGGTCGAACTGGCCGGTAACCTCGTCCATGTGCGGTTGCTGGAGTTTATCGACGGCCAGGCTTTGAGCCATTTAAGTCATTTGCCGCTGGATGTGGTGGTGGAATTGGGCGAGCTGTGCGCCCGGGTTGACCGCTCGCTGGCCGCTTTCGAGCATCCGGGCCTGGAGCGCGTTCTGCAATGGGACCCGCGCCACGCTCAAGCGCTGATCAGACATCTGCTGCCGGTCATCGACAGCGAAGACGAACGCGCCTGCCTGGCCGAAGCTGCCGAGCAGGCGCAGCGCCGTTTACTGCCGCTGATCCCGGCGCTGCCGATACAGACCGTGCATCTGGATATCACTGAATACAACGTGGTCTGGTCCCGGGACGAGAAGTTGCGTTGGCAATTGCAGGGCTTGATCGATTTCGGCGATCTGGTGAACACCTGGCGAGTGGCCGATCTGTCGGTGACCTGCGCGGCATTGTTGCACCATGCCGAAGGCGATCCGTTGTACATCCTGCCAGCGATTCGCGCTTACCACGCCCTCAATCCGTTGCAGCTTGAAGAGTTGCAGGCGCTGTGGCCGCTGATCATCGCGCGCTCGGCCGTGCTGGTCCTGAGCAGCGAGCAGCAGGCGGCGGTTGAGCCTGGCAACACCTACATCCAGGCGAATATAGACAGTGAGTGGGGCATCTTCGACGTCGCGACCTCGGTGCCGATTGCTTTGATGGAGGCAGCGATTCTCGCTTCGGTGGGGATGCAGGCGGCTCCAACTGAAACGCCCACCTGGGCCCCGTTGCTGCCCAGTCTAGCCGGACGCAAGTTTCGGCAGGTCGATCTCGGTGTGCTCAGTGAGCATTTCGTCGCCGGCAACTGGCAGCACAGCGGCATCGATGAACAATTGCTCAAACAGGCAGCCCGCGAGACAGGCCAGGCAGCGAGCCGGTTTGGCGAATATCGCCTGTCGAGAACCCTGATCGACAGCGCCAAAGAGCCTCCAACCTGCGCTCTGCACGTGGAGCTATACCTTGGCGCGCAAACTCCTCTGCATGCGCCTTTTGACGGTGTGTTGCGGCTCACGGCCGATGCTGCCTTGTTGCTGGTCGGCGCGCAGATGAGCCTGCGGTTGTGGGGGGCTGCACTGGAACTGACCCCCGGCGCCAGCGTGGTAGCGGGCGAGATGATTGGCCAGGGTTCGGGTTCGCTGGTCCTTCAGCTGTGCTCGGCGCCGGACCTGAGCCCGCCGCTGTTCGTCACAGCGTCCTGGGCCGCAGCGTGGCGCCAACTGTGCCCGTCGCCTGCTGCATTGCTGGGTTTTGATTGCGATGCGCCCGCGTTGCCAGACGCCAGCCAGCTGCTGGCGCGGCGCGATGCCAGCTTCGCCCGCTCGCAGAAGCACTACTACCTGGCTCCGCCGCAAATCGAACGCGGCTGGCGCAATCACTTGATCGACATGCAGGGCCGCTCCTATCTGGACATGCTCAACAACGTTGCGGTGCTCGGTCACGGCCATCCGCGCATGGCCGCAGAAGCCGGGCGGCAATGGTCGTTGCTCAATACCAACTCGCGTTTTCATTACGCCGCCATCGCCGAGTTTTCAGAGCGCTTGCTCAAGCTGGCACCCGAGGGCTTTGACCGGGTGTTTCTGGTCAACAGCGGCACCGAAGCCAACGACCTGGCGATCCGCCTGGCGTGGGCCTACAGCGGCGGACGCGACATGCTCAGCGTGCTGGAGGCTTATCACGGCTGGTCGGTAGCCACCGATGCGATCTCGACATCCATCGCCGACAACCCTCAAGCGCTGAGTACTCGCCCGGACTGGGTGCATCCAGTGACCGCTCCCAATACCTATCGCGGGGAGTTCCGCGGCGCCGACAGCGCGCCGCAATACGTGCGTAGCGTCGAACAGGTGCTTGAGCAGTTGGCCGCGCAACAGCGGCAGGTTGCGGGTTTTATCTGCGAGCCGGTGTACGGCAATGCCGGAGGAATTTCCCTGCCACCGGGCTATTTGCATCAGGTTTATCAGAAGGTCAGGGCGCAGGGCGGCGTGTGCATCGCCGACGAGGTTCAGGTGGGTTACGGTCGTTTGGGCCATTACTTCTGGGGCTTCGAAGAACAGGGCGTGGTGCCGGACATCATCACCATGGCCAAGGGCATGGGCAACGGTCAGCCATTGGGCGCTGTGATTACCCGACGTGAAATAGCCGAGGCGCTGGAAGCCGAGGGATATTTTTTCTCGTCCGCAGGTGGCAGTCCGGTCAGTTGCCGGATCGGCATGGCGGTTCTGGATGTGATGGAGGAAGAACAGCTCCGGGAAAATGCTGCTGTCGTTGGCGACCACTTCAAGGCGCGGCTGCAAGGCTTGATCGACCTGCATCCACTGGTGGGCGCGGTGCATGGCATGGGCTTTTATCTGGGCGTTGAACTGGTGCGCAATCGCCAGACCCTCGAACCCGCCACAGAAGAAACCGCTTACCTGTGTGATCGCTTGCGGGACATGAGCATCTTCATGCAGCCCACCGGCGACTACCTGAACATCCTCAAAATCAAACCCCCGATGTGCACCACCCGGCAGAGCGTGGACTTCTTCGTGGATAGTGTGTCGAAGGTGTTGGCTGAGCTGGAGTGAACACCTAGTCCCCCTGTAGGAGTGAGCTTGCTCGCGATTGGATCTGGCAGTTGATGAATACGTTGTCTGATCTGACGCTATCGCGAGCAAGCTCACTCCTACAGGATTTGGTTTCAGATTAATATCTGTATTTATCGTCGGCTTAATCTATTTCAGAATGCTTATTCGCTTTAATTGCCGATTTTTATCCGCTATAAAGTCGCCCTTGTTTGCCTCTCGACGGAGTCCTGATTGCCATGACCACACTCAAAAGCACCCCACGCGCCGATGGCTTTCACATGCCTGCCGAGTGGGCCGCGCAGACTCAAACCTGGATGGTCTGGCCTGAGCGCCCGGACAACTGGCGTCTGGGGGGCAAACCGGTGCAAAGCGCACACGTTGCCGTGGCCAAGGCCATTGCGCGTTTCGAGCCGGTAACCGTTGCCGTTTCTGCCGCGCAATACGACAACGCCCGCGCACGTCTGGACGTGCCGAACATTCGTGTGGTGGAAATCAGTAACGACGATGCCTGGGTGCGCGATACCGGCCCAACCTTCGTTATCAACGACAGCGGCGAAGTCCGTGGTGTCGATTGGGATTTCAATGCCTGGGGTGGCTTCGATGGTGGCCTGTATGCCCCGTGGAACCTCGATTCCCAAGTGGCGAGCAAGATCCTTGAAATCGAACGCTGCCCGCGCTACCGCACCGAAGGGTTCGTGTTGGAAGGCGGCTCGATCCACGTCGACGGCGAAGGCACGCTGATCACCACTGAAGAGTGCCTGCTCAATCGCAACCGCAATCCGCATCTGTCCCGTGAACAGATCGAGGCCGTGCTCAGCGCCAATCTGGCTGTGGATAAAATCATCTGGCTACCCGACGGCTTGTTCAACGACGAAACCGATGGGCATGTGGATAACTTCTGCTGCTATGTACGCCCTGGCGAAGTATTGCTGGCCTGGACCGATGATCCCAAAGACCCCAACTACCCACGTTGCCAGGCGGCGTTGAGTATTTTGGAAAACAGCCGGGATGCCAAAGGCCGGGCATTCATCGTCCACAAGATGCCAATCCCTGGCCCATTGTTCGCCACTGCCGAAGAGTGCGCGGGCGTCGATCAGGTGCACGGCAGCCAGGAGCGCAACCCTTCGGTGCGTCTGGCAGGTTCTTACGTAAACTTTCTGATCGTCAACGGCGGCATCATCGCCCCGAGTTTTGACGATCCATTGGACGAAACCGCCCGTGAAATCCTGCAAAAGCTCTTTCCTGAGCATGAAGTGGTGATGGTGCCGGGCCGCGAACTGCTGCTCGGCGGAGGCAATATTCACTGCCTGACCCAGCAGCAACCGGCGCCTCATCGCGCCTGATTGTAGGACGATGTAACGGGCCCGTTACGAAGTTGGTCTCGTTCTTGCTGTCATAAGCCCATCCAAGTGATGGGTTTTTTTGTGAGGGAAGCGTTTCGTAAGTCGTGCCTTTTGGGCAGGTCGACCGATTTGGCTGAATCACTTCCCGATTAGCTCATCTGTCACAAAGCGTCCGTAAATTAAGCCCCTCATGACTTCAGAGGTTGTCCCTATGAACGCAGGTCTAGAGCCTTATGCTCATGTTTTGTCTGCTAGTAGCGAAGCGCGCCAGATGATGGCGGACTGGTTAAGGACGACCAGAGTTGCAGGCCCCAAGCGGCCGGATGTACGCAAGATGCTGTTGCAGCGTTACCCGGCTGGCCTGCTCAACGAGGCTGAGCTGGAGGCGCTGTTGTCCGTGCTCAAAGACTGACCATCCCCTTGGTCAAAAGGTTGAGTCGAGACAGCAATGTGTTCAGAAAGTTTCCTCTAAATTGACACGTTCAGGACCGGCGGATAGGATTTGCGCCCTCCGCCTGTGGCCTTGCGCCATGTACGTGCATCAGTAGTCCACTGCGATGATTCGTGCTGGGCCTCCGAATATTGATCTGTCGGAAGCCTCAGACAACCTCAGGGTTGTCGCCACAGTGCGTGATTAATCCGCAGAAAAGGACGACAAGAAATGCTAACGACACGCATCAGTTTGCTCGCACTGGCTCTTTTCAGTGCTGGTCAAGCCATGGCAGACAGCCAGGCAGACTCCAAAGGTTTTGTTGAAGACAGCCACCTGAACCTCGCGCTGCGCAATGCCTATATCAACCGTGACTACAAAAATGGCAGCGAAGACAAAGCCGAGTGGGGCCAAGCCTTCATGGCGAACTTCGCATCGGGTTTCACCCAGGGCACTGTAGGTGTGGGTGTTGATGCGTTCGGCCTGTACGGCGTGCGCCTGGACGGCGGCAAAGGCCGCAGCGGCGCGGGTGGTATCGACTTCTTCAAGCAAGGCGACAGTGGCGCGGCTGCTGACGACCTGTCCCGTGTCGGCGGCGCGGTCAAGGCGCGTATTTCCAACACCGTGATCAAGTACGGTGACCAGATGCCTGCTCTGCCGGTATTGAGCTACGACAACTCGCGCCTGCTGCCAGAAAGCTTCACCGGCACCATGATTACTTCCAAAGAGATCGACGGTCTGGAAGTGGTTGCCGGTCGCTTCACCCAAGAAGCTCGCAAAAGCGCTGAAGGTCGTGACAGCGGCGAGCTGAAACGCATCGACGTGTATGGCGCAAGCTACAAGTTCAGCGACGCGTTCACTGCTGCGTTCTACGCTTCCAACAACGAAGACGTGTTCAAGAAGCAGTACCTGAACCTGAATTACGTCTGGGCGCTGCAGCCTGACCAGTCGCTGACTTTCGACTTCAATGGCTACAACACCAAGCTGGACAAGAACTACTCGGACGCAGCAGCAGCGGGCGAGCGCGACAACAAGATCTGGAGCCTGGCGGCGACCTGGGCAGTGGGTATCCACTCCTTCACCCTGGCCCACCAGCGCAGCACTGGCGAAACCGGCTACAACTACGGTTTCTACCGTAATGCCGGCGGTTATGGCGACGGTGGCAACACTATCTACCTGGCTAACTCGTACTGGTCCGACTTCAACGGTAAAGACGAGCGTTCATGGCAAGCAGCCTACGGCGTAGACCTGTCGGGTCTGGTGCTGCCAGGTCTTAGCTACAAAGCGGCCTACGTGCGCGGCGACAACATCGACGATGGCACCAACCGTGGTCGTGGCGAAGAGCGCGAAATCTTCAGCCAACTGACCTACGTGGTTCAGAGCGGTCCGGCCAAAGACTTGTCGATCCGTCTGCGCAACTCGTTCCTGCGTGTTTCCGACAACGCCAGCAACTACAACGGCGACGGCAATGAAACCCGCATCTTCGTCGATTACCCGATCAACGTTTTCTGATGATCGTGGGGGGCGTTCGCAACGCTCCCTTCTCGGTATTGTGGGAGCGAGCTTGCTCGCGAAGGCGGTCCATCTGCCAGGAAGAGATGGTGGATGTACTGGCCTCTTCGCAAGCAAGCTTGCTCCCACAAATATCGAGCTTCTCGTGAAGATGGTTTTTCAAATTTTTTCCGCCGCTGCTCGGGCTACTATGTTCCCCACCTTCGGCTGATCCGGTCACGCTTCATGGCCCTCGCTGCACCTCCCGACCTCTCCGACACCGATGTGCCCGTGCAACCGCTGGCGCGGACCTACCCGCGTGGGCGCTTTATCGAGCCCCATGAACACGTCTGGGGGCAGGTGCTTTATGCCACCTCCGGGGTGATGTGGGTCGAGACCCCTTTTGAAGCGCTGGTCGTGCCGCCGCAGCGGGCGGTCTGGCTGCCGCCCGGCGTGGTGCATGGCATCCGCGTCGTGACTGATCTTGAGATGCGCAATATCTACCTGCGTCCCGCCATCGCCGCGACCCTGGAAAAAACCGTACAGGTGTTCGAGGTGGGGCAACTGCTGCGTCAGTTGATACTTGGGCTGGTGGAGCACGCTGGAGATCAGGAGTCTGCCTATTACGACGCACTGGTCAGCCTGGCGCTTCTGGAGTTACAGCGCGCCAAACGCTCGATCCTGAAGATCCCCATGCCGGACCATTCCGACCGCCGCCTGCTCAATCTCTGTCAGGCCGTCATGGGCGATCCATCGCTGACAGTTGCTTTTGAGCAACATGCCGAAAACGCTGGCGCCAGTGTTCGCACCCTGGCCCGTCTGTTTCAGAGCGCCCTGGGCATGGGCTTCGCCGAATGGCGCCGGCAGGTGCAACTGGCCACCGCTGTCGCCGAGCTGATTCAAGGCGTGCCGGTGAGCACCATCGCCCGCTCCCTGGGCTACTCGCCGAGCAGCTTCAGCGACATGTTCCGCCGCGAACTGGGCGTCGCGCCGTCGCAGTATCTACAGACCGAAGCCCCCCTGTAGGAGTGCCCCCTTCGTCCAAACGCCGCGCTGTCGCGCAGCTAACACAGGACCTGTAGGAGCGCACGAGCAGCGCGAGGCCGCGATGGCGGCGTATCAGACAGACCGCGATCGCTGACTCGCGCTGCTCCTGAGCTCCTACAGAAAATCGTTTCAATTCACATATTGATTTTTGTTCGAAGAGAGCGGCAACCCTGTCCGATATCCTGAAGTCCTTGGCCGATGGCTCTCATCAACGGCCACTAAACTGCGTGCATCCAATGATCCTGCGCGGTGTTCATCATGAGCTACCTCATTTCCATTGTTATCGGTATTGCCGTCGGCCTGCTGTACGGCGCCCTGGATTTCCGTTCGCCCGCGCCACCTGCCGTGGCGTTGGTAGGTCTCACCGGCATGCTGCTGGGAGAAAAAATATGGCCAATGGGCAGGCAGTTGTTTGCCACCTGGTTTTCCTGATTAATCCAGTCGCACCTCTTGGAGCCTCTAATGAAAGCACTGCAATTCTCCAAAACCGGCGACCTCGCCGCCTTGCAATACGTTGAGCTGCCAACGCCGGTTCCTGCTCAGGGCGAGGTGCTGATCGAGGTCAGGGCCGCTGGCTTGAATCCCAGCGACGTGAAAAACGTCCTCGGGCGTTTCCCTTACACCACGTTGCCTCGTGTGCCGGGCCGGGATTTCGCGGGTGTGGTCATCGAAGGCCCGCAGGATCTGCTCGGCCAGGAAGTCTGGGGCACCGGCAAAGAGCCTGGCTTTTTCCGCGACGGTTCTCACGCACAATTTTTGACCTTGCCGGCCAAGGGCGTGGCGCTGAAACCCAAGGCCTTGAGCTTCAGCCAGGCCGCCAGCCTGGGTGTGCCTTACACCACCGCATGGGATGCGTTACAGCGTAGCGGCGTCGATGCTGAAACGCGCTTGCTGGTGATCGGTGCCAACGGCGCCGTGGGCAGTGCCGCGCTGGCATTGGGCAAGATTCTCGGCGCGCAGGTAGTGGGTGCGGTGCGCCGACCTGAGCAGCTGCAGGCTTTGAAAGCTCAGGGTTTCAAAGGTGTTTTGCTAAATGCGCCGGAAGATCTGGCCGCTCAAGTGAATGAGTTCTACAAGGGCGGTGCCGACGTCATCTTCGATACCACCGGTTTCTGGCTACCGGCCGCAGTCCCTGCGTTGGCAACCTTCGGGCGTATCGCCATCATCGCCGCTCCGGTAGACGGCCATGTCCAATTGCCGTCGCTGGCGCTGTACCGCAAGGGCGGCTCGGTGGTGGGCATCAACTCGCTGCTCTACGACTGCCAGGCGTGCGCAAAAATGCTCGACCAGTTTGGTCAATATTTCGACCAGGGCACTTTGCCGCTTCCCACCGGCCTGCGCGAATCGCCCCTCAGTGAAGGCCTGGCGCGTTACGCCGAAGTGAATCAGGGTGCGAGCGAGAAGATTATTTTGTTGCCGTGATCACCAACCCAATCTGTAGGAGTTCACGAGCTCTTATCAAACACGATGCAACTAACTGAGTTGGAATGCTTTTACTGTAGGAGCGAGCTTGCTCGCGATAGCGTCAGGTCTGGCGATAAATTCGTCGATCAAGGAACCGAATCGCGAGCAAGCTCGCTCCTACAGGTCAGTGTTTGCTTCGCGACAGCACGGTGCCAATGACACCGCGCAATCTCCTACAAAATCTGCTTACCGATTAAACCGCTCCACCAATGCCCGCAAGCCGCGCGATGTGGTTTCAAGCTCCGCGCCTCGGGCGACGGCGGCATTGGCGTTGCTGGCCGACTTGTCGAAAGTTGCCGCGACGTTATTGATCTGCCGCGAGATGTCTTCGGCAACGTGCGCCTGCTCTTCGGATGCGGTCGCCATCTGGTGGCCCATGCTGCTGATGCGTGCGATGGCCTCACGAATGCCCTGCAGCGCATCCTGGGCTTCGATCACCTGAGCCACACCTTTGTCCGCTTCGCTGATGCCCAGCTTCGCAATGCTTACCGCTTCATCAGCGCCTTTTTTCAACGACTCGATCACCGCCTGAATCTGCTGGGTGGACTCCCGGGTCTTGCCCGCCAAAGCGCGCACTTCATCCGCCACAACGGCAAAACCACGGCCTTGCTCGCCCGCCCTGGCTGCCTCGATGGCGGCATTGAGTGCCAGCAGATTGGTCTGGTCGGCAATGGCCTGAATCACGCCCGCAGCCGACATGATCTGCTGGGTTTCATTGGCCAGGTTATCCACTGCATTGCTGATATTGGTGACCGTCCCCGCTAGCCGCTGAATCGCATCACGTGAGCTGCCCGCCACTTTGCTGCCCTGTTCGGCCAGCTCGTTGGCGGTCGTCGCTTCGGTGGCGGTGTACTGCACATGCTTGGCGACTTCGTTGATCGAGGCGGCCATTTGCGTCATGGCGGCTGCGGTCAGGTCGGTCTCGGCGCGCTGCTCCAGCAAGGCATGCTCACTTTGCGTGGACAGATGGGATGAATGGACGGCAGCTTCGGATACCTGCGCGGCGAGGTCGCTCAGACGTGTCAGTGCGGTTCTGAGGCGCGCGTCTTCGCTGATCAGAATCATCTCCAGGCGTGCGTTGGTGCCGTAAGCGTCACTGTAAGTCAAAGCACTGACCGGATCGGTGAACGCCCCCGGCGCACTGCGGATAATGCTCCCCAGTTGCTGCTCGAAGCGCGCATAAGCCCAGCCTCCCAGCGCCAGGAACAAGACGGCGGTCGCCACCTGCGCGATCAGACCTGGGAACAACACATTGACCCCGACACCCAGAACCGCCGCTATGGCAGGAACCGCCATCATGCTCAAAAAAGCACCCACATGACGTGAACCTGCCACGGCTTTATGGCCGGCACGCAGCCTGGCATAAAGCGCCTCGGCCCGGGCAACCTGCTCGCGAGTAGGCTTGACCCTTACCGACTCAAAACCCACCAGACGACCATCTTCGAGGATCGGTGTGACGTAGGCGCTCACCCAGTAGAAATCGCCGTTCTTGCAGCGGTTCTTGACGATGCCCATCCAGCTTTTGCCAGCCTTCAGGTAGCTCCACATCAGGCCGAAGACCGCTGCCGGCATGTCCGGATGGCGCACCAGATTGTGCGGACTACCGATCAGTTCTGCCTGGGAAAAGCCGCTGATCCTGGCGAACTCCTCATTGCAATAAGTGATTTTGCCTTTGGTATCTGTCGCTGAAATCAAGCGTTGTTCAACGGGGAAGGTTTGTTCTGTTTGAGTGACATGCTTGGCCATCTTCAGCATCCATATGAAGTTATTGCAGGCGCCGTGAAACCCACTCGTGATGAATGGTTTCGGCCTTGGGGTGTGTGCAGTTTAAGGATTAAATCCTTTTAAAACAGTAGGTTATCGATTTTCCAGGAATGCCCCATATTGACTTCAGATAGGCCACTTAATTGGATAGCTGTCGCCACAGCGGCACGCACACTCAATTGATGGGGGGAGTATAGATAGCGCCGTGCGCTTATCAAATGTCCCTAAAGTTTAGTTGCGGTTGAGAGAATCAACCGTCGAGGGCTGCGTATCGGCTGCGCAGTGGGGTTCTGAAGGGGGAAGGTGATCAGTGGTTGTGCGTCAGAAAAAACTGATGCATCAAACAGAAATGTCTGCCAGACAGGCCTTGTTCGATGGAATAGTTTGCTCCTCAGCCAATCCTCACGACTCTCCATGCTGGGAAAACATATGAAAAATTGCCGTCGAACAGATCTTTGGTTATTGCAAGGTGTGATGCATGACATCACACTTGGGCAATGATTCTTAGCTGGAAGCACAAAGGGCTGAAGTTATTTTTTCAATCCGGCTCCACCAGCGGTATCAGGCCTGATCATTCAAGACGCTTAGCGAATATTCTGTTCGTGTTGAATCGAGCGACCAATCCGGAGGAGGTAAACCTCCCCGGCTGGAGATTGCATCCGCTCAAAGGCAATTTGTCTGGTTATTGGTCGGTCACAGTCACGGCTAATTGGCGAGTGATCTTCCGATTCGTCGGCACAGATATCGAGTTAGTCAATTATCTGGATTATCACTAAAAGGAGATTCTCATGGAGATGTTCAATCCTCCTCATCCAGGAGCGATCTTGCGTGAGGATGTCATTCCTGGTCTGGAAACGACCATCACCGAATTCGCTCGGCACTTGGGCTTTGCTCGGGAAACCCTTTCCCGAATACTGCACGGTCACGCTCCAGTCAGCCCCGATCTGGCCGTGAGGCTTGAGCGGGCAGGCATCAGCACCGCTCGCCTCTGGTTGGGAATTCAGGCCGATTATGATCTTTGGCAGGCGGAGCATCGCGAGCAACCACCTATTGAACGGTATTCCCGCGTGAATACGTGACGGACGATACACCCCCCACCTACAACTTAAACGTCCCCACGACCCCCCTCAGCCGCGCAGCTTCCGAGTCCAGCTCACCGCAGGCTTTGAGCGTAGCGCTGAGGTTGTCGGTGGTGTGGCGGTTGAGCTGGCTGATCTCGTGAACATCCCGGGTGAGTTGGCCGACCGCTGTGGTCTGTTCTTCGGTGGCGGCTGCAACGGTCAGGCACATTTCGTCCATCTCGCTGATGCTCGACACCACGGTCAGCAGGCTCGCTCCGGCCTGGGTTGCGACGCGGACGCTCTGGCTGCCGATTTCGTGGCTGTGCAGCATGGTTTGAGCGGCCTGGGTGGCGCCGGTCTGTAGCGCTTCGATCACTGAGCGAATCTCCTCGGTGGCGTTTTGCGTGTGATGGGCCAGGCTTCTGACTTCATCGGCCACCACGGCAAAACCGCGCCCGGCCTCTCCAGCCCGCGCCGCCTCAATGGCCGCGTTCAAGGCCAGCAGGTTGGTCTTGCCGGAAATCGTCGAAATCACTTCCAGCACCTTGCCGATGTTGGAGCTTTTGGCGTTGAGGTCTTCGATTTGCGATCGGGTCAGTTCGATGTTTTCCTGCAGGCGGTTCATGGCGGCGACTGTGTTATCCACCAGGCCGCAAGTCGAGTCGATTTGCGCGCGGGCACTGGAAGCACCTTTGGATGCCGCTGATGCACTCGACGCAATCTCCTGCGCCGCCGCACCCAGCTGTTCGATGGCGGCCGCCACGCTGGTGGTGTAACCGGATTGGTGTTCGGATTTCTCCACGGAGGAGTTGGACGCCGACAGCACCCGGCGTGTGGCTTCACCCAGCGCGTTGGTCGTTGATGAAACCTCAGTGATCGAGGCGTGAATCCGGTCGCCGAAACTGTTGAAGCTGGTCGCCAGCCGTCCGAACTCATCGTTGGAGAGAATCGCAAGTCTGCGCGTCAGATCACCATCGCCCTGGGCAATATCTTCCATGGCGTGGCCAATCATGTTCAGCGGCCTCATCAGTATCCGAATCGACAAGCCAAGCAGCAACAGTGTGATCAGGCCCGCGACAACCGTGGCGATGATCGCCGAGTTGCGGAACGCAGAAACACTCGCCAGCGCCGCTTGTTTGTCCAGCACGATCCCGATGTACCAGTCCTGTGAGGGCAGGCCTTTGACCGGTGAGAACAGGGTAAACTTCGCCCCGTCAGCTGACGTGGCTTCCACCAGCTTGTCGGTGAGCGCCAGGCTGATACCGGGAAACAACTCATTGAGGGTTTTGCCGATCAGCGCTTTGTCTGGATGCACCAGGATCTTGCCCGCTTTGCTCACCAGAAAGGCATAACCGCTGCCGTCGAAAGCTTGGGCATTGAGAGTGTTGGATATCGTTTCGATGCTCAGGTTGGCGCCGAGGACCCCGAGCGTCTCCTGGCCAGAGGAAATGACAACCGCCTGGGTGATGATCCGGTAATCGATGCCTGCGCCGACGTAAGGCTCGGTCATGGCGGTGCCGTTAGCCACAGCGTCCTTGTACCACTGCCGTTGGCGGGCGTCGTAGTCCGCAGGCATCTGCCGTGGAGGAAAGATGTGAAAGGCGCCTTCACGGGTACCCACATAAGCGCCGATGAACTGCTCGTTCAGCACGTTGTTTTGTAGTCGGGCAAGGGTGTTTTGTGCGCTGGGTTCCTGGCCTATCAGCTCGGCAATGCTCTTGAGCAGAATCAGTCGGCCGTCGAGCCAGCTCTGAATGTCGTGGGCCATGGAGGCAGCCAGCGAGCGGGTGTTCTGTTCGAGTTTCTGTGCGTTATCGTCACGCAGACGAAAATCATTGAATACCGTAAAAGCGCAAAACACCGTCATGATCACCAAGGCGGCTATCAACAATATCTTCTGACTAAACTTGAGATTCTTCATCACTCATTCTCCGGGAATGAATCGGTAAACCATATTTCGAATGCCGCTGCCGACCAATCCCGGGGCAGGGATGAGCAGCCCCAGAATTTATGACTGGCGAGCGTGATGGTCCGCTTGAACGAGCCGGAGTGATTAATCAGAGGTGCAGCTGAGTGTTGGACTAAATATTAGCGACGCGCGTCGCCGTTACCACAAGGCCAATGTGTAACTCAGGATCAAACGTGTTTCATCCAGATCATTACCGAAGTTTGAGCGTACTGTTGCGTTGCGAACTTTGAAGCCGACGTTTTTCATGGCACCGCTCTGGATGACATAGCCGATATCCGTGTTGCGTTCCCACTCTTTACCGGAGTTGCTGCCTGCAACCAGTACGTTGTCACCGCTGACATAACGGCTCATGAACGTCAGCCCCGGAACGCCTAGCGCCGCGAAGTTGTAGTCGTAGCGCACCTGCCAGGATTTTTCCTGGATGTTGGCGAAGTCGTTGATCTGTACGAAGTTGACCAGGTACGGGTCGCTGTTGGCAATGTAGGGGAACGGGTCATCGCCGCTCATGTGCTGATAGGCCGCGCTGAACACGTTTGAGCCCAGGGTGTAAGAGACCATGCCGTTGGCGGCGCGGTTATCGAGGTCGCGGAAGTTGCCTTCCTCGGTGCTCTTGGAATAGCGCAGGTCGAATTTCAGCGATTGCTTGTCCGCGAGGGGGATCTCGTAGACAACGCCACCGAAATACTGCTGATAGACGTTTTCCAGATTGCCGTAATACAGGCTGGTGCTGAGGGTTTTGCTGAAGTTGTAGGTGCCGCCGGCAAAGCGGAAGTCATCGCTGACACCACCGACACGGTTGCCGCCGAAATCCTGATAGTCAGAAGAGCTGTTGTACTTGATCTGCTGCAGCTTGCCGCCTTGCAGAACCAGCTTGTCGATGTCCTTGGACGTGACCATTGCGCCTTCAAAAGTGGCAGGCAGCAAGCGCGTGTCGTTGCTCGAAACTACTGGGGTACGGAAGGCCAGTGAGCCGACCTTCAGAACGGTTTCCGAGATTTTCGCTTTAGCGGTCAGCTCAAGTTTCGAGTATTCGTTCTGCGAGCCACGGCCGTTTTTTGAGCTGAGGTCCGCAGGCAGCAAGCCTGTCCCGCCACTGCCGTCACCGCCGTCGAGTTTGACGCCGACCATGCCCGCCGCGTCGAGGCCAAAGCCTACGATGCCTGCGGTGTAACCCGACTCCAGGCGCAACATGGCGCCCTGCGCCCACTCTGCAGCGTTATCCCGTTGGGCCGTTGGTGGTCCGTTACGGAAGTCACGATTGAAGTAGAAGTTACGCAGTTCTACGCTGGCCTTGCTGTCGGCAAGAAAGTCCGCCGATGCCGTTAATGGCAAAACCAGGGCGCAAGTACCCATCAATGCAAAAGCCTTGTTAGTCGACATGCTCTATATGCTCCAGATGACGGCAGATTTTTATGATTGAGTTTTATAGTTTTTTATATGCAAAGTTTCATCTACAGTTTTCTACGGGCAGCACGCGGCAGCCGGGGGTAAAAACCCCCGTTGCGCGTAGTACCTGTAAAAAGAAAAGCGTTTAACTAAATAACTGACTTATTTCATGCGACCGATAACAGCACCTGCGTCGAAGTAAGCACCCGCCTGTTTGCCGATCTCGACGCTGCCATCACAGGGCGCGAGAATTGATGTTTCCATTTTCATTGCTTCAACCACGGCGATGGGTTGGCCGGCAGTGACCGATTCGCCATCTTCGACCAGCCAGGTATGCAGGTTGCCCGCCAGTGGCGTCAGTACTGCGTTTGGATCAGCTTCGGCTGCTGGGGCCGAGCTTTCGCTGGCGCTGCTCGGCGCACTGACAGCCACGCCACGCAACAGCGCGGCAGGCAGGCCCAGTTCGTGGCGCTTGCCGTCGATCTCGATGAAGGTGCGCAGCACGTCTGAATCACCCGACAGCGCGCTGCGTGGCGCGATGGTGACCTGTTCCGCGAAGTCGGTTTCGATCCAGCGGGTGTGCACGGCGAAGCGGTCAGCACCGGTGAAATCGTCATGGTCCATGACCGCCCGGTGGAACGGCAGGACCGAGGCGATCCCTTCGATCTTGAATTCAGCCAGAGCGCGGCGGGCGCGGGTGATTGCCTGTTCGCGAGTCGCGCCAGTGACGATCAGCTTTGCCATCATCGAGTCGAACGTGCTCGGCACGCTTGAACCGCTGACCACGCCGCTGTCCAGGCGAACGCCCGGACCCGATGGCGGCAGGAATTCGACAATCAGCCCTGGCGTCGGCAGGAAGCCTTTGCCTGCGTCTTCGGCGTTGATACGAAATTCGAAGCTGTGACCGCGTGGGGTCGGGGTTTCGCTGAACGACAGCGGGAAGCCATCAGCAATGCGCAGTTGCTCAATGACCAGATCGACGCCGGTGGTTTCTTCGGTTACCGGGTGCTCGACCTGCAAGCGCGTGTTGACTTCAAGGAACGACAGGGTGCCGTCCTGACTGAGCAGGAACTCCACCGTGCCCGCGCCGACATAACCGGCCTTGGCGCAAATGTCCTGGGCAGACTGGTGAATGCGTGCGCGTTGTTCTTCGTTGATAAACGGTGCTGGTGCTTCCTCCACCAGCTTCTGGTTACGGCGCTGCAAAGAGCAGTCACGGGTGCCGACAACGACGACTTTGCCGTGTTTGTCGGCGAGGATCTGCGCTTCGATGTGGCGTGGACGGTCGAGGAATTGCTCGACAAAACATTCGCCACGACCGAAAGCCGCTTCGGCTTCGCGCACGGCGGAAGCGAACATTTCGGTGACTTCATCCATGCGCCAGGCGACTTTCATGCCGCGACCACCACCGCCAAAGGCGGCCTTGATTGCAATCGGCAGACCGTGTTGCTCAGCGAAGGCCAGCACTTCGGCTGCGCTTTCGACTGGGCCAGGTGTGCCAGCTACCAGTGGTGCGCCGACCAAGTGAGCCAGCTTGCGGGCTTCGACCTTGTCGCCCAAAACGTCGATGGTTTCAGGGTTCGGGCCGACCCAGATCAGCCCCGCGTTGATAACCGCCCGGGCGAAGTCAGCCCGCTCAGACAGAAAACCGTAGCCCGGGTGTACCGCGTCGGCACCACTGCGTTTGGCGACAGCGAGTAGCTTCTCGATATCCAGGTAGGTTTCGGCAGGGCGTTGGCCGTTCAGAGAATAGGCTTCGTCGGCCTGGCGCACGTGCAGTGCGTCAATGTCCGCGTCGGCATAGACGGCGACCGACTGCACACCGTAGTCGCGGCAAGCGCGAGCGATGCGGACGGCGATTTCACCACGGTTGGCGATCAATAATTTTTTCATGAGTGGTTCTTCGCATCGGCAGTTGAAAAAGAGGCTTCTGTGCTGGGCTGCATTTCTTGGAATGCATCCAGCGGGTTGAAGCGAATCTGCGCATTGACGGGTATTTGCCCGGCCAGATCCAGATGGTGGCTGGCCACCGAGCCAATCACCGGATAACCACCGGTCAGTGGGTGATCAGCCAGGAACAGCACGGGTTGGCCGCTGGCCGGAACCTGGATCGCGCCCACGGAGGTACCTTCGCTGGGCAACTCCTGATGGTTGCTGCGCTCCAGTGGCGTATCCCCGGCCAGACGAATCCCGACACGGTTGGACTGTGAAGTGACGCGCCACAGCTGGCTGCTCAGACGCTGGATGGCGTCCTCGGTGAACCAGTCGCTGCGCGGCCCCATGACCACATCGAGGGTGACAATGTTGTCGGTGGTCGGCAGCTCAATGGCCGGTGCTTCGTTCAGGGATACGCTGGTGCCGCTCACTGGCGCAGTGAAGCCCAGTCGATCACCCGTCGCGAGCGCCGCAGGGCCGAGCTGCGCGAGGGTATCGGTGGACAGGCTGCCAAGCACCGGCGTGACGTCGAAACCGCCGCGGATCGCCAGATAACTGCGCAACCCAGCCTTGGGTGAACCCAGGCTGACGCGGTCGCCCGCTTCCAGCTCGATGGGCTGATAGTTGCTGGCCTGCCATTGCAGGCCGCTGGCGTTGGTGATGGTGACCGGGGTCTGTGCGCCAGTGATGGCGACCACTGCACGGCCATGGCAAATGAAGCTCAATCCACCAAGTACCGATTCCACGCAGGCCATGTCCGAAGGGTTGCCCACGGCGCGGTTGGCCGAACGCAGAGCGCCAAGGTCCAGTGCGCCGGAGCGAGATACACCTTGGCCGGTCTGGCCGGGGCGACCCATGTCTTGCAATACGCTGTGCAAGCCGGGGCTGGTGATTTCCAGATAGGTCCCGGTTGGGGCGTCGGTGCTTGCTGGCGTCGAAGGCGCGGGCAAACCGCTGGCTGGCAGCGGACCGGCGTTGGTGAAACGTACTTTATAGCCAGGGCGCAATAGCGCGGGCTCGGCGCGGTTCAGGTCCCACATTTGCAATGGCGTGACGCCGATGATCTGCCAGCCACCGGGGCTGGCTTTGGGGTAAACGCCGCTGAAGTCGCCCGCCAACGCCACGGCGCCGGCCGGGATGCGCGTGCGTGGCGTCTGCCGCCGAGGCACCTGGAAGCCAGCGCCGCCAGTCAGGTACGCGAAGCCCGGCGCGAAACCGCAGAAAGCCACGCTGTAGTCGTGAGCCGTATGACGCTGTACCACCTCGGCACGGCTGATGCCTAGCAGGGTGGCGACTTCATCGAGGTCTTCGCCGTTGTAATGCACCGGGATTTCCACCCGGCGGTGTTCGCCTTCGCGGCGCTGGCTCAGGTCCTGACTGGCGATACGGTTGACCAGCGCCTGACGCTCGATGGCGCTGGGGCGGAACTGGATCATCAGCGTGCGTGCGGCGGGAATGATTTCTTCCACACCCGCAATGGGCTCCGCCGACAGGGCGTCGAACAAGGCGAGAGTCTCGTCCAGATCTTTCAATTCGACGAGCAGGACGTCCAGGTTGACCGGTAGAAAACGCACAGGGAGCTCCTAGACGTGGTAAGTGCTGTCAGGCACGTCGGTGATGAACATATGGCCAGGCGAATGGGTGATAGCGAAAGGCACACCCGACGCCATGACTGCCGCCTGAGGTGTGACACCGCAGGCCCAGAACACCGGTACTTCGCCGGGTTTGATGCTGACGGCGTCACCGAAGTCGGGGCGGCTCAAGTCGTTGATGCCCAGCCGCTCTGCTTCGCCGACGTGCACCGGAGCACCATGCACCGAGGGATAGCGCCCGGAGATACCGCTGGCCTCCGCCACGCGCTCGGCAGGGATCGGACGCATGGACACCACCATTTCCCCATGCAAGCGACCGGCAGGACGGCACGCCCGGTTGGTGCGATACATCGGCACATTGCAGCCATCAGCGATATGTCGCACTTCGATGCCCGCTTCTTGCAGGGCGGTTTCAAAGGTGAAGCTGCAGCCGATCAGAAACGCGACCATGTCGTCGTGTTCAGCCCAGGCGTTGGTCGCGTCGGCAACTTCTTCTACCAGCTTGCCGTCGCGCCAGATGCGGTACAGCGGGATGTCGGTACGCAGGTCCGCGCCTTCCGCCAGGATGGTGGTCGGGCTGCCAGCGTCGCTGACATCTAGGATCGGGCAGGCTTTGGGATTACGTTGTGCGTAGAGCAGGAAGTCGTAGGCCCAGTCGCGGGGCAAGGCGATCAGATTGGCCTGAGTCATGCCCGGCGCGATACCTGCCGTGGGCCTGATCAGGCCTCCACGGTAAGAGGCGCGTGCTTCCTGGGCGGCGGCGATGGCCGCCTTGCGTGCTCGCTCAAGGGCGTTCATGGGCGAACTCCAGTGAAGGGCAGCAGAGAGACGTCGGCCTGTTCCAGAATGCGGCGCAGCTCACGGGCCATCTCTACCGCCGACGGGCTGTCGCCGTGAACACAGATCGAATCGGCTTCGATTCTGACCAGGCTGCCATCAATGGCTTCGATGCTGCCGTCCTGTACAAGACGCAACATGCGCTGGGCCACGAGCACTGGATCATGCAGCACGGCCCCCGGCTCACGTCGGGAAACCAGAGTGCCTTGCGGCGTGTACGCGCGATCCGCGAAAGCCTCGGCGATGCACCGCAAACCTTCGCTTCGAGCCAGCTCAATCAGGGGCGAGCCCGCCAGTGCCACCAACACCAGCGTTGGATCGATGGCGCGAATGGCTTCGATTACCGCCAAGGCTTGGCGGCGGTCATGAGCGATGGTGTTGTACAGCGCCCCGTGAGGCTTGACGTAGCGCACCGAGGTGCCCGCAGCCTTGGCCAGGCCTTGCAGCGAACCGATCTGGTAAATCACGTCGGCGGTCAATTCGTCGCTGGTCACGTCCATGTTGCGGCGGCCGAAGCCAACCTTGTCCGGGTAGGACACGTGAGCACCAATCGCGACGTTCTTTGCTGCGGCGGCTTTCACCGTCCGCAGGATGCCGGCTGGATCACCGGCGTGGAAACCACAGGCGACATTGGCGCTGGTCACGATATCGAGCATCGCTGCGTCGTCGCCCATGCTCCAGGCGCCAAAGCTTTCACCCAGGTCACTGTTGATATCTATGTTTGGCATTTCTTGTTCTCCTTGGCCTCTATCGAACTCAGACCACATTGAGGAAGGCGAAAATCGGCCCAATGGATTTGATCGCCATGTACCAGGTCAGCAGGCAGGTCAGGGCACCCAGTACCAGCAGCCAGCGCGGGTAATGGTAGCCGCCCATCATGTCGGACCGGCGCCAGCCCACGTAGATGAAGAGGCTAAGACCGATGGGCAGGACCAGGCCGTTGAAACCACCTGCGAAAAGCAGCAGTGCCGACGGCGCAGTCCCCATGAGCATGTAGACCAGCAACGATATGGCAATGAATACCGTGGTGGCGCGGTTACGACCCTGTTCGGTGATGTTCGGTTTGAACACCGAGATAAACGATATGGACGTGTAAGCGGCGCCGATCACGCTGGTGATCGCGGCAGCCCAGAGAATCAAGCCAAAAGCGCGCAGACCGAACTGCCCGGCTGCAGCTTCAAAGGCTTGTGCAGCAGGGTTGGCGCCTTGACCCGAGATGTCGATAACCACGCCACTGGCAACCACGCCGAGGATGGCCAGAAACAGCACGTAGCGCATCAGGCCGGTAACCAGGATGCCACTCAAGGCCGCTCTGGTAACCGCTTCAAGGTTTTCTTCACCGGTTGTGCCACGGTCGAGCAGACGGTGGGCCCCGGCATAAGTGATGTAGCCACCGACAGTGCCGCCGACAATGGTTGTGATGGTGGCGAAGTTAATCTGGTCAGGCAGCACTGTCTGGTACAGCGCTTGACCCAGAGGCGGATTGGACGCAAAGGCGACGAACACCGTCAGGCCGATCATCAACAAGCCTAGCCAGACGATCAGCTTGTCCACGGCAAGCCCGGCACGGTGCGAAGAAAATATCCCGATGGCCAGCAGTGCACTCAAGCCCCCACCCCATTTGGGATCAAGGCCCATCAGCGCATTGAGTCCTAGACCGGCACCGGCGATGTTACCGACGTTGAACACCACACCACCGAAGATCACCAGTATCGCCAGCACATAGCCGCTGCCAGGGATCGCCTTGTTGGCCAGTTCTGCGGCGCGCATGCGGGTGAGGGTGACGATCCGCCAGATATTAAGTTGCACGACGAAGTCGATCAGGATCGACGCCAGGATGCCGAACGCAAATGCGGCCCCCATTTTTGCCGTGAAAGTGGCGGTCTGAGTAATGAAGCCGGGCCCGATAGCGGAGGTTGCCATCATGAAGATGGCGGCTACTAAAGACGCCCGCCGCGTCTTTGTGAACTCTAGAGTGGTCGTTGTCACGGCTTCATTCCTACGGTGAGAGATAACTCAACAGAGCAATGTGCATGCCAAGACCCCCTTATCGAACCTAAGCTGTAGGTTCACAAGGAATTTATTGTTGAACAATCCATGATTCATGGTTGAGTCATGAGCACCATTTTGTTACTTCTTTCCTCGCCAGTGCTACTTAATGACGCACGGTGCACGCTTCATCCCTTGTGCCCTGCACCAAGCTCTGATCGAATACCCGGCGCGGTTTTCTCATCCTGGATCCCTTATGAACGACTCTTCTCCCGCTCTTCCTCGTACCCTGGGAGAAACCATTACCCGAGAAATACGCAGAATGCTGGTCGAGGGCGAGCTAGTGCCTGGCCAACGCCTGTCAGAAGCCGCTCTGGCGGAAAGTCTGGATATTTCCCGCAACACGTTGAGAGAGGCATTTCGCGTGCTGACCCGCGAAGGCTTGCTCACGCACGAGCCCAACCGTGGGGTGACGGTGGCGGTTCCGGACATGAGCTCGATCATCGACATCTACAGAGTGCGCCGCTTCATTGAATGCACAGCGCTTGCTCAAGGCTACCCACAGCACCCAGGCGCAGTGCACATGCGCGAAGCGGTCGAATCCGGCGTTCGCGCCCGCGAAGCCCTGGACTGGGTCGCCGTCGGCACCGCCAACATGAAGTTCCACAAATCAATCGTCGAACTCGCCGACAGCCCACGGCTGGTGGTCTTCTACGACCAGATCTCGGCCGAATTGCGCCTGGCCTTCGGCCTCCTCAACGACCCAAAATTCCTGCACCTGCCCTACCTCGACATGAACGCTTCGATTCTCCAGTGCCTTGAAGAAGGCAAAGCTGGCGAGGCAACGGCGATGCTGGAGTCGTACCTGGTGCAGTCCGAGCGCACAGTGCTGGCGGCGTATGAGCGGAGTTTGAGGAGGTAAGCGCAGGACCGGTTGGAGCGAACTAGTTCACGAGGCGTCGTGCCTGACACGCCTCAGCCTCTTTGAAGGTGACGTGAGGACGTGATCGACAAGGTGGCGGTCGAAGATATCCCTGAACAACGCAGGGCCTGTAGGAGCAATCGGAGGTTACGACGGTCGCGATGGCGGTGTATCAGACAAACCGCGTTCGTAGCAGCACGTTCCTATGGATAGACGGATGATGTAAAAAAACGCGTTGCCTGTAGGCGCTCACGAGCACTGCGAGGCAGCGGTGGCGGTCTGCCTGACACACCGCCGTAGCGGTCGCCATTGGGTGTGATTGATCAAGCAGGCAAACCTTGTGAGGGGAGCAATATCAATGGCGTGTATCAATGTCCGAATCAGCGATGACCTTAAAGCCCGCGCTTATAGCGAGCTGAGAAAGCTCGACGTTACCCCTTCAAAGTTTGTGCGCCAGCCGTTCTGCTTGCCGTAGTGGTCGATGGAATGAGGATAGGCTGCAGCCCCGCCCGATGGCGAGGCCGAGCTGCTCTGCGTGAGTCAGCCTTGAGCCAAATAGCGTTCAGCCACGACGGACTGCTTGAGCTGCGACAAAAGACCCTGACGCGCAGTTTGCAGGGCATCCCAGCGCTCTGATTCCTGCAGCGCAGGAATGGTCACCGGCTCGCGACGGTCGAAGCCAATCAGCGCGGCGTCGACCAGATCTCCCACCTCCATGATGTCGCTCAAGGTGTTGATGTCGATACCTGCGCGATCCCAAATCTCCGTGCGGGTGGAGGCCGGCAGGACTGCTTGCACATAAACGCCCTGAGGCGATAGTTCCAGGCTCAGGCCTTGTGACAGGAACAGCACAAACGCCTTGGTGGCCCCGTAGACCGTCATACCGAACTCAGGCGCCAGGCCCACCACCGAACCAATATTGATGATCGCGCCGTCACCGGCTTTGCTCAGGCGTGGTGCGATGGCGCTGGCGAGCCGCACCAGTGCGGTGGTGTTAAGGGCTATCAGCTGCGCAACGCTGTCGGTGCTTTGTTCGATGAACGCGCCGGATTGTGCGGCGCCAGCATTGTTGACCAGGATGTTGATGCGCGCGTCATCCCGTAGACGCGCTTCGACGATGTGCAGGTCGCTGAGTTGAGTCAGGTCGGCCTGAAGTACTTCAACGGCAACGTTGTGTTCGCCACGCAACTTTGCGGCGAGTGCTTCTAGGCGCACGTGGTCGCGGGCGACCAATACCAGATCGTGCCCGCGTCGGGCGAAACGGTCGGCGTAAACCGCGCCGATGCCAGTGGAGGCGCCAGTGATGAGAACAGTCGGGCGAGTAGTCATGATGTCGGCTCTATATCAGGAACGTGGATTGAGATTGCTGCGAATAACCGGGCTCGAGCGCCAAGGCTTAGTTCGTGACAGGGCTAAACAGAATCTGGTCGTTCATGGGTGTTTGTCCCGTGCCGGTTGGTCGATGGTCATACCGCTGGCAATTAGGATGATGATCGAAATCTAAGCTGTCAACGATTTTGATTATGATCAACATCTATGTATCATCATCCGATGATTTTCAGCGGTAGTGAGGTATCGAACATGCGAGTGTCCAAAGCACAGGCCCAGGCGAATCGAGAGCACATCGTGGAAACGGCCTCAGAGGTATTTCGCGAGCGCGGTTTTGACGGTGTCGGCGTGGCCGACCTGATGGCCGCCGCCGGTTTCACCCATGGCGGCTTCTACAAACACTTCGGCTCGAAGGCGGACCTGATGGCCGAAGCCTCGGCGAACAGCCTTTCGCAATCACTGGCCAACGCCGAAGCATTGAGCGTGCAGGATTTCATCGATGTGTACGTGTCCAGAGACCACCGCGACAGCCGTGCCACGGGCTGCACAATGGCGGCATTGTGCGGAGACGCGGCGCGTCAATCAGGCGATTTGAAGGCGGCGTTCGCTGAAGGCATCGAGCGCATGCTGCAAACCTTAGGCGAAAAATACCCCACCGCCCCAGACGCCGCGCCGGATGAGGCAAGGAAAAAAATGATCGACCTGCTGGCACGCGCGGTCGGCGCAATCATGTTGTCCCGCGCCTGCCCTGATGATTCAGCGCTGGCTGATGAGATTTTAGAGGTGTGTCGTTGGGAGATGACGGGGTCTTTGGTTAGTAAGGCGTAGAGGGGAGGGTTGAGCTGTTGTCATTGCTTTGAGCGCGCCACTATTTCCGCCGCCAGAACTCTAGGGAACATTACTGGAACCCATGCCTAGAGATGCACAGTTGGTTGAGCTGCACCTACAATGGCCGCGGTTCGTGCGGGGGGAATTGTTATAAGCTGCATGACATCAAGCCTCATTAGGCGAGCGATTCAATATACTCGGATGGCCTCTCAAGCTTCGACATCTGGAACGCGCGTTGTACCAGACACGATTCCGTGACATTGATATCAATCGATTACGAATAGAAAGGAAGCAGTGATTAATGAGCGATGACTGGAAAGAAATTTATAAATTGCAATTTGAGCGTATTGCGCAGCACGAAAACCAGCGGTTGGCCTTCAGTAGCCTGGTGGTAGCTATCACCACAGGGGCTTTAGCATGGGCAGCGTCTGAAAAGTCAGTACCCAGCGCTTATCAAACGATTGTGCTCATGGCGTTGCTCATACTGATCAATTACATGGCGATACTATTCGTAGATAAATCAAGGTTCTGGATCAAGCATCATCAGGAACGAGCAAAAAAATTGCTGGCACTAGGGTCGCCAGATGTAATAGCGGCAATAGCCTCCGTGGATAAGATAGATAGCAATAACGACAAAAGTCGTCGTCCTAATTTGCAAAGGAACCTGCATATCCTTTTAATCGCTTGTACGGTGCTGTATGTATTGCCCGTCGTATGCCGTGCTGTATGCATTTTATATGTGGCTCCAGCCGGATAGATATGGGCTGCACTAGCAGCGTCTGCCGATAGCTATCCTGAGTGAAACGCTCTACCAGCAGAATGTTTCTGCCGGTACGATCCAATGGCCCGCGTTTGGTCGACAGGTCGCTATCGCGAGCAAGTTCGGCTCCTACAGAGTGGAGTTGCGCTAGCGTTCGTCGTTGTATTGGATGACGCCTTCGCAGCCTTCGGCAGCTCCTACAAAAAACACACGCACACAAAAAAGGCCCACCTTTCGGTGAGCCTTTCTCGTTACTGCGTATGGTGCCGGCACCAGGAGTCGAACCCGGGACCTACTGATTACAAGTCAGTTGCTTTATGCCCGAAAAACATAGCCTTGCGAGATTTTAATGTACGCGAAGCATAAGCTGTAGGGCAAGTACTGCGCTGGTCTGCCCGTTCAATGTACGTGGCGAAGACGTGCTTTTTTCCTTGTTCATTTAGCCGCGCTTGTGGATAACTGGTCGATATTCGTACGCATCCAGGTGCCGTCTTGCTTCGTTTTTGGCGTTAGACGGATGAATACGGTGTGCTACTATCGCCGGCCGCAGCGGTGGGGTGAATGACGCAGGCGAATCATGCGCACGCCTTTTGCAGCTGCTATATATAGTGCTAAAGCTTTGTACAAGATCCTTTGAGGTTCCATGGCAGCTACCATCAAGCCGCACGGCGGCAAACACGCGATCAGTAACGTCTTGTTTCTGTTCGAGTTCTCTGCACCGTTGCCTCCGCACGCTTTCGCCAGCTTGCTTGAGGGCACTCAGCTCCACGACCAGTTGGTGGAGAAGCTGCCTCGCGTTTCTAAGCAGCAGCAGATGATGTTTAACATCCCTCAAGGGCCGGGTGTTGAGCAGTTTTTCGGTGCGCCATTTCCTATTCCATTTGCTGGACCCTTTGGCCCTGCTGGGCCCATTTCTGGCATTGCCTTCGATAGGGTACTGCCAAACGGCGAACCGGCGCTTTCAGTCAACATTCAGGCGAATGCGCTCATTATTGTGTGCGGCGAATACGTGCGATGGGCTGGATTGTGGGCGGAGGTCAGGAAATATCTGTCAATCCTCACCCCTTGGCTGGGAGACACAAAGTTCTCTGCGCTGTCTTTGCAGTATACGGACGCCTTCAAGGTGAGCTTCCCCCGGGGTGAGGCTCGACCCCTTACAGAGCTTTTTAGCCTTGGGAATAGGTACTTGCCGCCGACCTTCGCCTCGTTGACTGACGCCTTCCATTCTCATCATGGCTATTTCAGCCGCCCCGAATTCGGCCTTGGTGGCAAGCTGCTGACCAATGTGAACGTAAATGTCACCGAAACCGCTTCGGTGTTCGACGTTCAAATCACGACCGTGCATAAGTATCAGCTGTATGAAATGTTCGACCCGGTCGTTGACGGTCAGTTGAACGATCAGATGAATGACGTATTCCAATACCTGCATGATCAGAATAAATTGGTGGTGGGGGATATACTGACGGATCAGGTTAAAGATATGATCTCGTTCAACACAGTCCATCCTAACTAAGGAGAGTTGCTATGGCCGTAGTTATGGAAACACAGTCCACTTTAGTTGATCAGCCTCCCGCATATGTGGTGCAGATCACGACCACCAAAAATGCGCCTAAAACCGTGATCCCTCAAGGGGTTACAGGCTTTTTTGTGCAGCTACCTCCCACGCACGCAAATAGCAGGGATGTGGGTATGAGCAGGCTTTACGCGAAACTCCATTCGTATCTGCAGGCGGGGCACGACTGGGACGGCTACGGCGGAGAGCCGGCCACCTATGCCTCGTGGAGCAACGCTGTTGAGTTCCTGCACGTCCTTCCGATCAGATTTGAAGCCCCTATCCCCATGCTGGCGGGTGACGGAGAGATTTCCTTATTCTGGAAGGAAGCCGATAGCTACATCGAGATATCCTTTCCTGGGGACGGGACGTTCCACTACATCTACAACGCCCCCGGCCAGAGATTCGCGAGTGCTGATTTGGCACTTAACGAAGCGGTCCTTCATTCCGGTTTCTTGACCCATCTGGGTTTGGTCTGACTTATATATGTCGTGTAGGGCATTATTTGAAGGATTACCGAGTGGAAGGGGCGAGGTCTCCGCCCGCGCTAAGCTAATCGACGCCAGCTATCCGAACGCATACTGCGAGTGCGAATCCGTCAGTAAATTCTCCCCTTGCGTGGTAGGCGAGGGGGAGCATTTGCACAGATTCGTTTTTTCTCCGTTGCATTTGCACGACGGCGAAGTTCTTCCAGCGTTGTTCTCTGACGCGAAGGATAAAGGCTTGTCTTGCGAAAGAGCCGATACGGCAGCGATTGATCCTGGGAGTCATGAGCGTGGCCGCCAGCAGGCTGAAGCCTATAACCTGGTCAAGCCAGATGATAAGCCCGAGAGAACTTACCTTGGAGCCGTGACGGCGACCTGCGGAGTGCTTCGGAGCTTAGTGATGGATGACAAGAGGCTTTTGGCGGTTTACGACACTGCTCTCGAGGATAACGTGGTTCATGTGGACGTTTTCGAAGTTGCAGGGCGTTCCAATGCGGAAAGGAAGCAGGCTCGCAAGGATCTTGCCGACGCATTCACAAAGATCCCGGTCAACGGTTAGTATCCGGATGGATCTACCACAGGTAAGCTGAGATCATACACATCCATCATCGACTCATCCTTGTGGCCTGACGCCTGCTGTTTGTCCGCCCGGGTGCCTACAGTGTCGGTGATACCCTTCCGTTTGAAGTCGTGCATTCCGAACCGCTGCTCTTCGGTGATTATCTGCTTCTCAATGGCCTGGACGATTAGCCGCTGAAAAGCGGTGTCAAGACCTGACTTTGATAGCTGCCCCCCGCTGGACGATACGATCAGGTAGCGCTGATCGGCTCGGAATGGCACCGGCTTTTTCCGCTTCTCCCAGGTCGCGGTCCTTACGGCTTTGGCTGCGTCCCAAGCCGCGCGCAAGCGAGGCGTCCAGCGGACTATATTGTCCCGACTGCCTTTGCGCCGATTCGTCAGAACCCCTTCTTCCAATTCGTTCTCGTCCGTTAGGGTGATGGTCTCGATACCCCGCAAACGACACAGGTAGCCGATCTCCATTACGTACCAGAGGTATGGGGAGCAGGCCCCTTTCTGGCCGCGCGTGAGCTGTCCTTGCTGATGGGCGAAGCTGATCAGGTTCGCCATGACCGTAGAGTCTGGAAGCCTGCGTTGCTTGCGCTCCTTCGGTGCCTCGATGCCTTTTGCCGGATTGTCCGTCACGAACCCACGGTTTCGGCCCCACTGCATGACGCGGCGTAAATACCGCAGGACGTGGGCAGCCTTTGACGGCGTGCCTGCCTCTGCGATTTTGTCGATGATCCGCTGAATCATCGCCGGGGTGAAATTGCGGACGGCCAGCTCTCCCAGAGGCTTGCTCAGCTTTGTGGGGAAAGCGACCAGCACATCCCGCGAGTAGCAGTAATCGTCATGGGTGCTGTTGCTGAGGATTTGGTATTGCTGGCTCTTGTGGAACTCGTCGCACAGGTACTGCAGGCTGTCGCGGTCGACGCCGTTGCGCTCTTCGATCAGGCGATGCAGTTCGGACAATGTTACGTTCGCAGCGCACACGTTGGAGCGCTGCCGGCGGCCTGCCTCGTTAAAGTACAGCGTGTACCAGCAGCCCGAACCCCGATGATCGAAGTAGACATCGCGCGGTAACGCGGTCTGGTCGATATGCTTCGGCATGTTCGGATTGTGCTGGCGTTTCCTTCCTCTTTTCATACAACGTCCGCGTCGTATTTCTCTTGGTCAATCGGTTTCAGGCCGCCCGCCTGGTTAACCAGATCGACAGTCGTCCATGGGCCCTTGCGCCCAAGGAATATTCGAATCCCTTCCCCGCGCAATGCCCTTTCTACGTCAGCCCGGCGAGTGTAGCCGGTGATCCGCTGCAACTCTTCAAACTCAATTACTTTAGCTGCGCTCATCGCTTCCCGCCTTCCTGACTCGTCAGGTTTTGATTGATCGTCGAAACTGACGCATCAGTACGATTTGTTCCGCGCGATGATTTCGAGTGGTCGCATTTCGTGGCTCGCTACGGTGGTTACCTGTTTGCTCTCAATCAGCTCCAGCACTGCCGCTGGCGTCGTGAGCTTCTCGAACTGCTCCAGCGCCTGCTCTGCGTCGTGGAGGGTTTCGAATTCGTTGGCGACCAGGCGCTGGCACAGTAGCTGCAACTCTGGGTTACTGCTCATCGTCGCGTTCTCCTGATTCGGCGACGGCGCGCAACTTCAGCGCGATACCGCAGCTGCGGGCCAAGGCGTTCAATTCGCCCACTGTGGTTTCCGGCGACTGCAACGCCCTGCCGAACTGAATCAGGCGGTCGCCCAGCGTTTCCAGATCGCTGCGCAGAGTGAGGCGGGTACCAGCGGATGTTTGGACGGTCATAGCTGAAACACCTCGGGCTGCTGGATTGGGGCAGGAGTACTCGCCGGAACCTTCGCTCCTACGTGTGTTTGCTGGCGCAACTGGCTGTCAGGCAAGCAGCTGATGCCGCCTTGCGGAGTGATCCAGCACGTCACCTGGCGCTCGCTGTCATGCTGGACATCGATGAGCACTTGCGGCTGTTCGGCCTGCGCCGCGCTGGCCATGGCAGCTAGCAGCAGGGTGGTGATCAGACTTCGCATGGGTCGCGCTCCATCAAATTGCCAGTGGTCAGCCCAAACACTTCAGCATCGGTGCCGAGTGCCTTCTGGCCGTACGGGAGTTGCGCGATTAGCGGCTGTGCCGCTGCCAGGGTTGGGAGCTTGAACACGACCGTCAGAAACGACGGCTCACCGGCCACGGATTTGACGCGCTCATCGATATGCATGGATTCAGGAACTGCTACCGGAATAGCAGTTAACAGATCCGGCTCCAGCATCTTTTCCAGCTTTTCTTTGAAGGTGACCAGAACCTTGATGGCTTGCCCGGCGGCTTCTTCGGCCATCGCCAGATCATCACCATCATCGAGCGCTTGCTGCTTTATGGCGTCGGCAACCTGCAGGTACATCTCTGGAATGTGATTGATCACCCGGTTGAGCGCCGGGATGTGATCCTGGTCCTGCATAAGGCTGCCCCGGCGCATCGCCGATTCAGCCAGCACGATTTGATTTTCCAGCTGTTCGGCGTGAGCGATCTTGTCGCCACACGATACCGCCGCCACAACTGCGCCGGAGCGGCCGACTTGCACGGTGCAACCCGGTTTTAGGAAGGGTGCCAGATCACCGATCTGCTCGCCTTCGCGGGCCTTTAGTACGATGGATATTTCTGTTGTTGCGTGCATCGGAATACTCCTTCTACAGCCTGCGGCAGCCGTGAAGCCGCCGCGAGCAAGGATCAACCCTTGCGCCTGGACCTGATCCAGATCGCTGCGCCCAGCAGCAGCCCGGTGGCCACGCCTGCGGCATAGGTGATGGAAATGATGTGAAGCACTGAGGCGGAGACCATGAAGAGGCTGGCGATCACCAGCGCAATCAGCAGCCGCCACATATCAGCGAACGACCTTCACGACGCCGTTGATGCCTTTGTCCACGGCCCGGCGAACCTTCTTTGCCTGGCTGTCATCGAGACCCGTCAGATAGGCGTTGTTGAACACAACCTGAGCGCGCAGGCAGTAGGTACGTGGATCCTTGAAGCTGTTCGAGGACTTCAGTCCGGACCAGTTGGCCTTCTCGACAGAGCAGTGGGTGTACAGAGGATTGTTGTTGGCGTCCTTGGCGTCTTCGAACGAGTCGTCGTTCACCTCGCCGATCAGGATTTGCTGGCCGAAGTCCTCTGTAATGTCCGATGTGATCTGCCCGGCGCGTCCGACATAGAGCATCCCGGCGATTTCGATCCGGACGCCTGCTTTCACGACGTAGCCCTGGGCGACTGCCTCGGCCGCGCTGTACCAGCTTTCGAACTCGACGATGCGAGCGCCTTCATAGTCCTTGTCGGTCTTAATCCAATTCTTGACCGTCACCAGAGCGCCGGAGCCGGACACCTCGGCGAAGGCGTACTTGGCGGCTACCTTGTCGTCTTCCATCTTGCCGAAGTCATCCACGCCACCCTTGCCGTGCAGCCAGTAGACGACCTCGGTATGGGCATCGACGACCTTCAGGTCTGCGGGCATCGGCAGACTGATCACTGCGTCATTCTGGAAAACGGCGATATCGCATTCGCGGTCCTTCAGCTTCTCGGCGTTGTCCACTGACCCGCCAGTATTCAGAACCTGCAGCTCGCTACCGGTCTGCTTTACGATCGCGCTGCCAATGCTACTGGCCAGCTTTTCATAGAAGCCACCTTCGCCGCCGGAGCAGAAGCGCAGGGTGGGCGGAGCAGCATTTGCCAAGGCGGAAGCGCCCAGCAGAAGGCCGACGAGGAGAAGTTTCGATTTCATTCTGAGCACCTTTGAGGTTGGTTTGGCTTTCTTCAGGGCGAACAAAGGCCCGCCGCGTTGTTGGCTTTCGCAAAAAATTGGTTTGGTTAATGCCTGGGCACTGGACTGCGCTACCGCCGAGAGCGCACGCCGCTGCTCAGATCATGCGATGAGAACGCCTGCGTGCTGATCCTGCTCCTGGCGGTTACCGGGGTTGGGATTTGGGGTCATGACATTGACGAAAGAGATCAAGCCCAGGTGGAACGCTTTGGTTACGAGAGCTGCGCGGCTGCTGACACCCATTTTGAAAAATACGCGCTCAACTGTTTTCTTAACGGTTCCCGGTGCGCACTCCATGCTTCTTGCGATTTCCTTGTTGGAAAGCCCTGAGCAGATAGCAAGCGCAGCCCTTAACTCTTGGGCCGCCAAGATGCCTGTAGCGCCTTTGACTCCGTGAAAACTGATCAACTCATTCATAATTCTCTCCTCCATGGGGTTAGCCTGTGAAGAAAATATAAGTGGATTGATAGAAATGTACAACCAGTATTTTGATATTTTGCTCAAGGTCTGATGCCTGGCCAAAAGCAAGACAATAAAAAACCCGCACGCGGCGGGCTTTTTGAAGACGGACCGACTCAGAAGAAAGTGGCTCCCCAGAACACGCGGCCAATTACCTCAATCGATTTTTCAGCCATCTGATCTGCTGTGTAGCTCTCGTCGGGGTGCTCCAGCTGGTTAAGACTGCGCATTCTGATTCCGCCACCTGGAAGCCGGTAAAGCACCTTCACGCGTAGCTGTCCGTCATGCTTGAGCGCATACATTTTCCCGTCTATTACAGCGGTCTGACCAGTGTTGATCCCGACAGTACTTCCATCGGGCAAGACAGGCTCCATTGAGTTTCCAGCCACCACTACACACACGGCCTGGTCAAACTGAACGTTGTGAGCTCGGAGAGATCTTTTGCCGAAGCGAAGCTTGGCGTTGGTGCTCTGCTCAATCACTGTGCGACCGCTCCCTGCGGATAATTCGACTTCTCGAAGGAAAGGGATCTCGACTTCATCATCATCAAGTGGGGTGTCGTCATCCCACGCGCTTATTGGCTCGATAGCAACCGCAACACCTGGGTCGACCTCGTCGGATTCGGGGTCGTGTGGGTTGTTCAGGGATTCGAGTAGCCCCTCAGTGTACCCCTCGCGAAACATGCGCTCCTGCTCAGCATCGATCATCCGGTCAGGCAATACCTGGAATCCGCCGACCCCACTTACAAGCCACATGCTGTTAACCCCGCATGCCTCCGCTATATCGAAGAGGTAGGTAGATCGCAGGGTTTTCCCTGATTCAATTTGGCTAATTGCCGTCTGCGCAATGCCGACTCGCTCTGCCAGCTGTGTCTGGGTGAGACCAGCATGCTTGCGTGCAGCTTTGACTCTTTCGGATAGGTTCATCCGCTGATCCTATAAAAATGCTTATGGGGTTGCAAAGAAGTCTGCTTCTGTGCAGTCTATAAAAAGACTTATCAGAGGCCGTTCAAGTGGCTCAAAAAATCAGCGACCTTATTAAATTCTTCGGTAGTCAGGTTCTTACTGCGAAAGCACTGGGGGTCTCGCAAGCCACGGTTTCTTATTGGCTTAGCGGTGCGCAGCCTGTCAGCCCTGAAAAGGCTTTTCTCGCTGAGCTGATGACTGCTGGTGCTATCAAGGCCTCCTCCCTGTGCGGCCTGTTAGCCCAAGTCGAAGCTCGCCACAAGTTAGGTGAATCGTCCGCTTCTGGAACGCTTGGCGCATCTGGGCCTGATGGCTCTGTTCATCCAACCAGTAATGCCAATGAGTTAAACGCATGAATATCTCTCTCTTAGTAGAGAAAGATAATCCCCAACGTTTGTTGGGCGATAAGGCAATAGGCCCTTTTCCGGCCCTTCCATTGGGGCTTCGGACGAGTTCTCCTAAGCCTCACACATTAGGAATAACCCTACATAAAGGGTTTTGATTTTATGTCCGGTTGAATTTCGACCGGGCACAAAAAAGCCCAGCCTGAGCTGAGCTTCTTAGTTGCTACCTGTTCCACCAGGTGGCTTTGGCACCACTTTGTCTTTCGAAGGGACAAAATCATGTCGCATCAAGAAAATACCACCGCTCCACAAAAGCCACAAGTCCAATTGCTTACCGATCGAGCAACATTTGATGAGTTTTTTGCCGTTCAATCAGGCTTTGCAGCGGAAGACGCACTCAATGAGAGCTCCTGCCTCCTGGCTGCGGGCATTGCTTTGATTACTGAACTGTCTGGATCAGATCCAGTTGGTGAGGATGCCTGCTACGGCATTCGCTTCATTCTCCGGGGTGCGAAGGCGCTTCTTGATTCGACCGTTGTAGGCATCGAGCGTGCAACAGCTCAAGGCGGCACCCAATGACTCGCACCTCAGTTGAAGCGAATCGCCTACATCACGCCGGGCTGGCCCTGTTTGCAATCACCCGCGTCCTTCGCGAAAACCTTGATTACATCGACATGCCGGGGGCCAGCCCTTTGTCTGTGCGTGACCAGCACGGGCTAATGCTGGCGGCTGAGCACCTGGCAGAAGATATCTATTCAGCGCTTGAGCATCAGGCGCTTGAGCTGGAAACCATCGGTTCAGGGGAGGCGAGCCAATGAGCATCCCATCCCTGAATGACCTGATCGTTTCTGTTGACGGTGAGTTCCCGGCCGAATCCTCCGGATTGCCGCTGACAGTGGAGCAGGTCAATAAACTTGAGCTCATCAGCGATGCCAGCAGCCAGGCCATGGTTTCGGTCCTGTCCGGGCTGGCTGCGGTCGGCGAACTGATCGCTGTTCCAGAAGAAGATGAAATTTCACACGAAAGTTTGATCGGTGTCGGCTGGCTGGTACATCAGCTCGCCGGGCTCGCCGGTCGTCTACATGAAGAAACCGTAGCGGCCAATCATAAACTCCACTGCATGAAGCGCGCGGGGGTGAGCCAATGAGCCTCCGCGAACTCACTTACAAAAGGGCAAACGACCTTTACTCGGTTGGCTATGCGGTCAACGCCATCGGCAACCTGCTCGGGGCCGATGGCTCAGAACATCACATCAACGACGCTGACGAGAACGGCCTGCACCATGCATTGCTGGCGCTTGGCGCCCTCATTGGCGACATCGGTGGAGAGCTGTGCGAAGCATCGGAGCCGGAAGAATCCGCGCCACGAAATGCGGGTAGTGAAATCGTGGCGCGCAACGATTCGGAGGTGGCGTAATGAATATGACCCCCTTCAGTTTCAACGGATCGGACATCCGAGTCATCACCGACGATCAGGGTGACCCTTGGTTCGTCGGCAAGGACGTGGCCTTGCTGCTTGAGTACGCCGATACCGATTACGCGATTCGCGCTCACTGTAAAGGGGCCGAGGAACTGCCGGTCCCTACAGCGGGCGGCGTCCAACAAATGAAAGTCATTCCTGAGCGCGACGTTTACCGCCTGGTAATGCGCTCAAGGATGCCAGCTGCCGAAGCTTTCGAAGAGTGGGTGGTTGGAGAGGTTCTGCCAAGCATCCGTAAAACCGGTGCCTATCAGCGGCCAATGACCCCGGCCGAACAGTTGCTCGCCCAGGCGCAGACGATGGTGAATTTTGAAGCGGCCCAACGACAGCAGCAGGCCGCCATTGAGCGCGTCGAACGCCGGGTTGAAGACCTCAGCCAGACTATGGTCTGGGATCACTGCCCTCAAAACTGTCTGTCTCTCGGTCGGGTAAAGGAATCCATGAACAAGCGCTTTGGCCTTTCAGGGCCGACAGTCGCGTTTGTTCTCCAACAGTGGCCTCACGCGCCGAAGCAGGCCGGGATGGTGCGTAACGGTCATGAGGAAGCCAAGGGCAGTCAGTACGTTGTTTGGCACAAGACCGACATCCTCGCTGCATTTAACCGTTTCGTATCCGAATCCCTGATGGTCAGCGCCACCCAGGCAACCAACCCATATTTTGAGGGCCGGTTCCGTCTGGTCGAGAAGGTGAAGTTATGAGCAAATCGAAGCCGATCATCACTCAGGGCGGCGTTGTTCTCGACGCCGACCATTACAACAAGTACGCGGACGGCCCGCTGTTGCTCAAGTGCTTTGAGATCATCGACGAAGCTATTGATGTCGTGGAGGAAGGCGCAAAAATCCGCCTCCACGACGACACCTACTTCGGTTTTGTTGAGGCGTACTGGGCGCTGACCGTTTTGTTCCAGCGCCACACCGGCGCTGACGCGAAAGAGGTGTCCGAACAGCACTGGGCAGATATGCGGCAAGCCCTTCTGAAGGGTGAACCCGCTGTTCACCCCGTAATTCCGTCGGCTATCCCGCCATCAGAGCTGCTGGATCCTATGCATTTTGACCAGTTCAACGACCTGACTCTGGCCTGCATGGCTTTCAACTCCGGAGACGCAGGGCAGACCGCGCTGCTGGCTGCCGACCATAAGCTCTCCCAGGCCGACTTCAGAAGTGCCGTGGTGCCGCTGAGCAACTCATTGACGGCGCTGAGGGTCCTTGTGATCCGAATGTCCGGCGGGACGATCAGCGACGTGGCGAGCATTTTGAAAAGCCAGTGCAGGCCACAAGGGGAGACGCTGCAATGAGCATGGATCTGATGGTCAAGGCCATGAAAACACGTGTGGGCAGTCCATTGCGCAAGCTGGTGCTGATCAAGCTCGCTGACAACTCAAACGACCAGGGCGAATGCTGGCCGTCCTATCAGCACATCGCCGACCAGTGCGAGATCGATCGGAGCACGGTTCGTAAGCATATCAAGCAGTTACAGGCTCAGGGATTGCTGCGCATTGAGAATCGTGATGGGCCGAAAGGGAACTCATCAAACCTGTATTCGCTGAACCTTTCGGGTGTAGGCCAAAACAGCATACCTGTAGGCCCAGAAAGCACAGGTGTAGGCCAGCAGCCTACAGGGGGTGTAGGCCCAGACAGCACCAGAACCAGTCACTCTTCTGAACCAGTCAATGAACCTAAACCTATGGGTGCACCAAGGTTGATGGATGGGTTTGACCAGTTCTGGAAACTGTACCCGCGCAAGGCGAATAAAGGTTCGGCTGAGAAGGCATGGAAGAAACTGGCCGTGACGCCAGCTCTTCTCAAGCTGATGTTGACCGCGTTGGCCAAGCAGGCCACCAGCATCGACTGGCTCAAGAGTGGAGGCCAATACATTCCGCACCCATCGAGCTGGCTCAACGCCCGCCGCTGGGAGGATGAAGTGCCATCCAGCCGTATTGGCACGGGCAAGCCATCCAGCCAAACCCCGCTCAGCCAGATCGACTACGAAGAAGGTCTGGAGCTGGACGAGAAAGGTCACTATCGAATTGCAGGTAAGGCCCAATGACCACCAGACCGAAGTACACCATCGAAACCCGGGCTGGTGAATGCGAGCACCACGGGCAGTACCCGAACTCCTTTGTCGAGCAGTTCGGCGCAGATCCAGCATGGTATGGCTGCCCACGGTGCCACTTTGACGCCCGCCACACCGCCGATTTGGATATCTCAAGGAAGGCGGCATTGGTGCAGCGTCAGCGAGTACTGAACGAGCGTCTGCTCAATGCTGGTATCCCGCCGCGCTTCCAAGCCTGTTCGCTCGATACCTGGGCCGCTGGGGATGATGCCACCAAGCTCAAGGCGTGGAACTATGCCACCGGCTACGTTGAGGCCTTCAGCGAAAACTTCGAGGTGGGCCGCTCCATGATGCTGCTGGGGCAGGTCGGGACCGGCAAGACACACCTGGCCACCGGCATCCTGCAGCAGGTTATCCGCAACTTTGGTTCACAGGGTTTGCTTGGTCGCTACGTCACGGCCGGCGGGATCATCCGCAGCGTCAAGGACACGTTCGGCAATCAGGGCAAAACTGAGTCACAGGTCTACGCGGATCTGATCGCGGCTCACTTGCTGGTCATCGATGAGGTGGGCGTTCAGCACGTCACCGACTTTGAGCGCACTGTGCTGTTTGAGGTCATCAACGGCCGCTATGAGCAACTGAAGCCCACCCTCGTGGTGAGCAACCTCGGCTTGCCGGACCTGCGCCAATGCCTGGGTGACCGTGCAGTTGATCGGCTGAGGGACAAGGGCGGGCTTGTGGTCCTGTTCCGCTGGGATTCGGCGCGGGGTGCAGCATGAGCCGCGACCTATTCAACATCGAGGCTGAGCATGGATTGCTGGGCGCAATCTTCATCGAGCCAACCCTGCTTGATGAGATTACCAGCAAGGTCGATATCGCCGACTTTCACGAAATCGAGAATGCCGCGCTGTTCAAGGCGATTCTGGATTGTCACGCCGCCGGGGACCCGGTCGATGTCGTGATGGTGAGCGAGCACCACCAATACCTGCCAGACGGCGGCAGCATGCTGGCCTATGCCGCCCAGGTCCAAAGCAATGCCCAGGGAACATCGAGCTGGAAGACATATGCGCGGGTGATTCGTGAGCGTGCGGTCCTGCGCAAGGTCGTGGAAACGGCTCATTCGATCAGCGAGTCTGCCAACGATGACTTGCCGGTGGCGGAGATCATTGCCCGGGGCCAGCAAGCGATGGCCGATCTACGGGACCTTGACGACGGCGAGCCTGATTACCACCAGGTGAAAGACATCCTTCCGGGCGTGGTCGATACGATCGATTCCAAGTTCAACAAGACGGCACCGAAGGGGCTCGGCACAGGCCTGCCCGATCTGGACAAGATGATCCGAGGTTTACGCCCGGGCAACATGGTGGTGGTGGCTGGCCTTCCCGCATCCGGCAAGACCATTCTCGGAGTTCAGATTGCCCAACACGTCACCACCCGGCTGGGTGGATCAGGCTTGGTGTTCTCGCTGGAAATGACCAAAGAGGAGCTGGTGACGCGCAACATTGCGTCATTGGGCTCAGTGGATCTAACCCGTCTGGACGAGGGTGAAAGCATTCAGGATGACGACTGGCCGCGCATCACCAGCGCCGTTAGCCAGCTCAACGCAGCCAGGCTCTATGTTTGCGATCAGGCAGGCATGACGGTTGCCCGCATCCGCTCAATTGCCCGCCAGTGCCAGCGCCGTGAAGGGCTGGATGTGATCGTGGTGGACTACATCACCCTGATCAACGGAGAGGGTGGGCAGAACCGGACGCTTGAAGTCGGCAAGATATCCACCGCGCTGAAGAATTTGGCCAAGGAACTGAAGGTGCCTGTGATCGTGCTGGCGCAGCTCAACCGCGGGCCAACGAATCGCCCTGACAAGAAGCCACGCCCCAGCGACATCCGCGACAGCGGCCAGATCGAGCAGGACGCGGACGTGGTGATCTTGGTGCACCGCGATGCCGACAGCGAGGAGGGCGCCAACGGCGTGACGCAGCTCATTGTCGGCAAGTGCCGCCACGGCAAGCCGGGTGATTGCCTCGTTCAGGCCCAGGGGCAATTCGTGCGCTTTGTCCCGTTCGGTGGCAAGCCGCCTTCTGACGAACAGGTCGAGATGGGCCGCGTGGTCAAGTTCACTGGTCGCTCACGCGGGAGGCCGGATGATGAATGATCAAGTGAAAACCCTCACCGTGATCATGACGGACGCTGAAATCCGCCGGCACGCTGATCGGGCGCATGTGCGCGCTTTGCGTGATGCCAGGCACCCGGCGCTGCACTTTCGGTATTCAACCGTGGACCGCTCCCGAGGGTCATGGCATGTGGTGGTGCGCGGCAAGTGGGGCAAGGCTGGGAATTACCCAGGCATCAACGCCAAGCTGATGCAGTCCACGCTCCCGGCCATCCTTGCCCGACGCTCGGCTGACCCGGACGCACCCTCGACCACCAGTAGCTGGACCACTGTCGGCGATGTGCTGACCTGGTACACCGACCGCATGACGCGTGACCGTGGCTTGTCGGCCAAACGAAAGGCCAGCGCGCAGTCCGCGCTGCGTTGCCACCTGGTGCCCAAGCTGCAGCATGTGGAGTTGGCCAGCCTCAATCGCGCGGCTCTGGACAAGCTGCTGATGTGGCCCATGCAGGAGAAGTACGAGCTGTCATTCGTGCGCTCGGTGTATGGCGTGCTCGCCGCTGCATTCCGCCAGGCAACCCGACTGGCCCTTGTGGGAGCGAACCCCATGGCCGAGCTGAAATACAGCGACTTTGTCCGGACACGCATCAAACCCAAGCCCGCCCGGCTGCGCGGTGACGACTTGCCTGCACTGCTGACTGACCTGCGGGAGCGGATTACCCGCGCACCGCTGGAATCGATGCTGGCGCTGCTGATGCTTTGCCACGGGACGCGACTCGGTGAAACCCGGCTGGCCCGCTGGAAGAACGTCAACGTCGCAACCGGTCAATGGTTCATCCCTGCGGCCGACACCAAGACCAAGGCGGAGCACACGCTGCCACTGACCGGCCAAGCCTGCGCGCTGATTGAGCGCTACCGGGCCATGCAACTGGCGACCGGGTATCAAGGGCCCTTCCTGTTCCCTGGGCGTTCTGGTGAGGCTATTAGCGCGACCAAGGCCAGCACCCTGTTTGCTGGTATGGCCGGACATGAATGGTCGAGCCATGACCTGCGCAAGGTTGCCCGAACAGCGTGGGCCGATCTGGGCGTGGATTACATGGTGGGGGAGATGCTGCTCAACCATGCGATGAAGGATCTGGACGCCACCTACATCCATACCACCGCCGAGGGGCTGAAACGCCAAGCCTTGGAGTCGTGGCATGACCACCTCGATAAGCTCGGTTTTGCCCCGCTGCATAACGGGACATATGCGGGACACGAATCGACTAATGAAAGCGTGCAGACCAGTGAAACCGTGGCCTGTAGCGCAGATCTGCATCCATCCCAAGGGAGGAGACATTCATGAAATTGTTCCAGTGGTTTAGGCGTTCAAGCGCTCCCTCTCTGGCAGATTGTCCGTCAGCCCTCGCGGATATGCTGAGGCCAGGCGATGTTCTTCTGATGGATCCGGTCCCGGTGGATTCGAGTGGGCCTCAATACCCTGAGGCTGAACGCATCGCTGCCTCGCTGCGCGACTATCCCAAGGATTGGGCATGGAAGCAGAAGGGCTACACGATTGCTCACGTACCGACCGGCTTCGCCCTTTGGGTAGGGAATAAGGACTACGGCCTGGGTGAGGATCACGGCAGCCACCGGACGGACTTCCCGAAACCGGAACAGGCAATCATCTGGCCCGCGGTAGAGGCTTGGCTCGAGAGATTCAAGGTTGGCTTCACCGGCCGCCTTCCGAAGGTAAATATCACCGCCAGGCGTGGCACCTACTGGTGTGTTGCCGATGGGCACCCATGGGCGGGTGCTGGAAGCTCGCCTGCCGATGCGTACCGGGCATGGTCCCGCGCCGTATCGATCCAGGCCCGCAAAGACATCAACCCCAAAGAATATCTGCACGTATGGAGTGCCGCGCTATGAGTAACGTGACTGCGGCATTGCCGCGCAAGAGCTTGACCCCTGTGGAATGCAAGTTCCTCAAGCTGGGCAACCGGCAACTGCTGGAAAAGACAAATGGCCGGATCGGGTCGGCGGCGTTTATGGACATCGTCGCTGACTGGCACGCGTCTCGGGCAGCCCTGGGCTTTGAGGAGTTCGCCCGCAGGTGGATTTCCGAAGGCAACGCCAAGAGCAAGATCGCGGAAAAGCTGCTGAAAGAACTCTTCGGCATGAACGAACCAACCCCGAGGAAGGCAGCATGATGAATCGCAACCCGTTGAAACGCGCCCTTGGCGATACCGAGTACGCGCTTGAACAGTGGGGTTATTGGCGTATGGACGGCATGGGCGTTCCTCGCTACACCTCGCCATTGCTGGCACTGATGCGCGACGTGATGCCGTCGAGCAGCAAGTCGTTTGTCATCACTGACGAATTGGCCGGGGTTGTTGATAGCGCTGTAGCCAAGCTGTGCCAGCGTGATCAGAACCTCGGTGACATGCTCTGGTTTTACTACGGCGCGAAGTGGCCCGCAGTCAGGGTCGGGCGGCATTACAAGATGAGCGAAGGAAAGGCCAGGGAGCTGATCAAGCAAGGCGTGGCTTGGGTGGATTGCTGCCTCGAGCAGGTTCGAGCGGCCGCTTAAAAATAAAGTTGTCCATATGGAATAACTCTGTTTTTATAGCACCGTGTTCAGCTTTCCAAGCGCGACACCCAGACAAAAGCCCGGCCACTGTGTCGGGCTTTTTTGTTTCTGCTATCTTCTGACGGCGAATGGCATTTGGCTATCGCATCAAAGGGGGTAGGGATGACCATTTACCAGCAGATCCAACAGAGGATCATGCAATATGATCAGGCTCTGGATGATCAATGTGACCTGCTAACCAAGGCAGCAGGTGATTTAGCCCACGGTTTTTCCCGGTATCTTGGGATTGTAGAGGCGGGCTGCGTGCAACTCGGCGTTGGGGAGAGGGACTCCTTTAAGAAAGTGCTGTTTGTGAATCTCGAATGCGAGGCAGGAGGAGCCGGCCTACTGGAGTTCACGATCCGGCTTTGCGTCGAGGTCCCCGTAGGAACCCAGTCTCAATGGGCTCGCGATTTTCCCATTCAATTATCTTTCTTCGGTACCGGTTATCGATTCACTGTCGAGAGTACAAAAAAGCAATTCAGCCTGACGCCTCTCCAAGTACAAAATTGTGAATTTAATGAAATTTACGATGAATTGTCGATACTGCTTATGGATGCTTACGATCCTGACAAGGTGTTGAGATTTCAATGACATGACCCCGCCCAGTGCGGGGTTTTTTGTACCTTAATTCTGCGCATGCGGCAGAGACAGCAAGGGTTCACGTTGTGAATCAAGGCGAAAGCCCCGGCTCCTTGCTCTGCGGGCGCAGATAGGCGTACGGGTTGCGACTACGCGGCCGACGCCGGACACCCCATTGCATCTGGGGTATTTATTTGTTTTGTGTGAAGACCATAGCCAGGGTGGACCTTCGGGTGGGCCTGGACACCGATTAGCCGGTAGTGCGGTGTTACGAGAAAACGCCGGCAGCCAGCGTGCCCTTGCTCCATCGACCGGGGTAGCGCTGGTGGGCAGCGTGGGAAGACACGCACAACTATTTCAAGCCTCGGCATTTGCTGGGGCTTTTTGCATTCTGGAGTAACGGATGGACCCTACTGACCTCGGACCGGGAACAGCTACCTGGCTGGGCGGTAGTCTTACCGTTCTCACTGGCATCGCGATGTTCCTTCGCAAGTTCCTTTCAAAGGATGCGACAGAGCGCGCAATGGATAACGCCGACATCGGCACCGTCCGCCGCCTGAACGATTTGCTCGACACTGAGCGTGCTCGAGCAAACGCTGCGGAGGCCAGGGCCGACCAGTTCGCCAAAGAGCGCAATGAACTCGCCGCAGCGGTGGGACGCATGGAAGGGAAGATTGAAGCGCTCACTGGTCAGGTTGCTCAGCTCACGCAGCGAGTCACCCAGCAGAGCGATGAGATCACCCACCTACGTACACGGCTGGGAGGTAACACCTAATGGAACGATGCGCGATCAACTTCATTGCTCGTCGCTGGTGGCGTCGAGTTGAGGTCTGGGTCATTGCCTTGCTGCTCGTATTTGGCGGCGCAGTTCTTGGCTTCCAGGTTGCCCAGTGGTCTCTGGCCAGCTGGCACACCAAGCAAGTTGCCGAGGTGCGGGCCGCGTATGACGCAGCTATGGGCAAGCGTGACCTGCGCCTGACAACTCTCGCCGAGAAGACTCAGGACGCCGCTGTGAAGGTGCAAGAGGCATCGAACACCGCTGTTCAGGCGGCAGACACTGCGAGCAAGGCTGCCGACAAGGTCAACGAGGCGGTAGAGCGGCAGACCCCATGATTGCCGCACTGAAGCTGGTGCCTACATGGGCATGGCTCATTCTTGCCTTGCTCGGTGCGGTCGGTTCTCTCGCGCTGCGACTGGATAGCGTGAAGGCAGATCGGGACGCCGTAACCCTAGAGCGTGACACCGCCCAGGCCAAGGCCGCATCACTGGCAGACACCCTGCGCCTACAGCGCCAACTTACCCAAGACATTGATCAGGTAGCCGACAATGCGAAAGCCAGTGCCGACCACGTTACGGCTGCTGTCGCTGTTGCTGCTGGCCGGGCTGACAGCCTGCAGCAGCAAGTCGCCCACCTCCTTGCCGCCCGAAAAGCCTGTCCTGCCCCGGCTACCACAGGAGGCAAGACAAGAGACGACCTTGCCACAGTGCTTGCCGACCTGCGTCGAAGCGCTGACGAGAGAGCGGGAAGCCTGGCTGAAGCGCTTGACCGAAGTCGAATAGCAGGCCGGGCCTGCGAGGCAGCGTACTCAGCTGCGCAGAACAAGTGAAGAAGTCCTGGTCAGTCACAGCACCAGGATATCCACCATTCCCCATGATCATGCAAGAAGACCACGACCACGCTGGAGCACTGGCATTCGCCCAGGGCATCTGGCCTGGTGCGTCCGTAAAGTGAGGCTTCATCAATGACCCGCTTGAAGTCCCTCGGTAACCGCGTTGGTACCCAAAGCAATCCGCTGCCGGTCATGGTGCCGGGATCGTGGCGAACCGATAAAGCGTCATCCAGCCAGCGTGGCTACACCTACGCATGGCAGAAGGCGCGAGCTGGTCACCTGTTGAGCCATCCGCTGTGCGTGTACTGCGACCGACTGGGTCGAGTCACCGCCGCCACTGTGGTCGACCACATTGAGCCTCACCGTGGCGACATGACGCTGTTCTGGAACCGCAACAACTGGGCATCGCTCTGCACCACCTGTCACTCATCCGTGAAGCAGAAGGAAGAGCAGGGCGGTTGAAGCGGTGGGTGGCTCAATCGAGAACTATTCCCGCTTGAAATGAGATTGACTCGCATTGGCGGGTAGGGGTGCCTCGAAAGTCTGGAGCTGTCTTGCTCTAGACCACCTGGGACCGCATTCGTAGTTTTTTTCCCCTTTTCAGGATTTTTGTTAATGGCTTTAACACCCAAAAAGCGCGCATTCGCTGACGCTTTGAGGGGAGGTGCGTCCAATAAAGAAGCAGCGATAGCCGCTGGTTACAGTGCTTCCAGCGCATCCGCTGCCGGATCAAGGCTTGCAAAAGACCCACACGTCTTGGCTGCACTGGCCAGCAGCACCGTTAACAAAAATGTTAAAGCCAAGCCGCCCGCTAAACAGGCCAAGCCAGAGCTGCCTGACGCCAGAGACGAGGAAGACGGCCCGGCCTTCGACCTGTCCAGGGCGCTGACCTTCACCGATCCCAAAGCATTCCTGATCGCCGCCATGAACGACCCGGAAGCGGAGGCCAAACTGCGAGTCGACGCCGCCAAGGCGCTGATGCCGTTCATGCACCAGCGCAAGGGTGAGACCGGCAAGAAAGAAGAGAAGCAGACCGAAGCGGAAAAAGCAGCCGCCGGGATGTACAGCACCGGCAAGCCGCCGCCTCTGCGTTCGGTGAAGTAGATGGAATGGTCGACAGCCTGTCCTGACTGGGAGCGGCGGATACTTTCGCGCCAGTCGCTGATTCCTTTCCCGCCGCTATTCAGCACTGAGGCCGATGAGGCACTCAAGCTATTCAAGTCGCTGCGGGTAGTTGATGTGCCAGGCCAGCCGACTTTCGGCGAGTGTTGCGAACCGTGGGTATTCGATTTCGTCGCCGCCATCTTCGGTGCCTACGACGCCGAGACCGGCAAGCAAATGATCCGGGAGTACTTCCTGCTCATCAGCAAGAAGAACGCGAAATCGACGATTGCCGCCGGAATCATGGTCACCGCCCTGGTGCGCAACTGGCGAGACAACGAAGAGCTTTTGATTCTGGCCCCGACAATCGAGGTTGCCCAGAACAGCTACAAGCCCGCCGCCGCGATGGTACGGGCCAATCCGATACTGGAGAAAATGCTCCACGTTCAGGACCACATCCGGACGATCACGCACCTGACCACCAAGGCGGCATTGAAAGTGGTTGCCGCTGACTCCGACACGGTGTCCGGCAAGAAGTCCGGCAAGATTCTCGTCGATGAGCTCTGGGTATTCGGCAAGCGGCCGAACGCCGACGCCATGCTGATGGAAGCCACCGGCGGCCAGATTTCGCGGGATGAAGGGTTCGTGATCTTCCTTTCCACCCAAAGTGACGAGCCCCCGGCGGGTGTTTTCAAGCAGAAGGTCGATTACTACCGCGATGTGCGGGACGGCAAGATCGTCGACAAGAAATCCCTGGGTGTGATTTACGAATACCCGAAGGCGATGGTCGAGGCAGAGGATTACCTCAAGCCTGAAAACTTCTACGTCACCAACCCGAACATGGGCCGATCTGTCAGCCGTGAATGGCTCGAAGACCAGATGATCAAGGAGGCTCAGAAAGAGCCTGGTGCACAGCGCAAGTTTCTGGCCAAGCATCTGAACGTTGAAATCGGGATGAACCTGCGAGCCAACCGGTGGGCCGGTGCAGAATTTTGGATGGGCCAGGCGAAGATCAAGCGGTTGTCACTTGAACTGCTCATTGAGCGCTGCGAGGTGATTGACGTCGGCATCGATGGTGGCGGGCTGGATGACTTGCTGGGTATGGCAGTCGTAGGTCGTGACGCCAAAACCCGTGAGTGGCTGGTCTGGACCCGTGCCTGGGCTCACCCGACTGTGCTGGAGCGCCGAAAAAGCGAAGCGCCGCGGTTTATGGACTTCGCCAAAGACGGCGATCTGGTCTTGGTTGACTACATCGGTAAAGACGTCGAGCAGGTCGCCGAGCTGGTTTCACAGATTTACGTGTCGGGGCTGTTGGATATGGTCGGCGTCGACCCGGCGGGCGTAGGCGGCATTCTGGACGCGCTGATCGCTGCGGAAATCCCGAAAGAGGTGGTGATTGGTATCTCCCAAGGCTGGAAGCTTGGCGGCTCCATCAAGACCGCCGAACGCAAGCTCGCAGAAGGCGGCATCGTTCACGGTGGACAGCCAATGATGTCCTGGTGCTGCGGTAACGCCAAGGTGGTGCCGGTTGGCAACTCGATCCTGATCACCAAGCAGGCTTCGGGCACCGCAAAAATCGACCCACTGATGGCCTTCTTCAACGCCGTGGCGCTCATGTCGCTCAATCCCATGGCGCGGGGCAACGTGGATGACTTCTTTGATAATCCAATAATGGCAGGGCTCTGATGGCGAGCAAAAAGAAACCGGGGCGGATTCGCTCCGCGCTTCAGAGCTGGCTCGGCGTTCCTGTCGGGCTGACCAGCGAAGCGTTTTGGCAGGAATGGTTCGGCACGTCCACCAGCGGTAAAAACGTGACCGTAGACGGCGCTATTCGGCTATCCACGGTCTGGGCCTGCGTTCGGCTGCTGTCTGAATCGGTCTCCACGCTGCCACTCAAGCTATATCGGCGCATGCCTGACGGTTCCCGCGAATCTGCCAGGGATCACCCGCTGTACCGCGTGCTTTGCCGGACACCCAATGCGGAAATGACCCCGCAGCGCTTCATGCTGATGGTGGTGGCCAGCATCTGCCTTCGCGGCAATGCCTTCATCGAAAAGAAATTCATCGGCACCCGGATTGTGGCACTGGATCCGCTGAAGCCGCAGTGCATGACGGTCAAGCGCCAGGCCAACGGCCGGCTGAAATACACCTACAACGAAAACGGCATCGACCGCGACATCCCCGAAAAGAACCTGATGCACATTCGCGGTTTCGGCCTGGACGGCGTCTGCGGCATGTTGCCGGTGACTACCGGGCGTGAAGTGATCGGCGCGGCGATGTCGGCGGAAGAGGCTGCCGCGAAGGTGTTTGCCAATGGCTTGCAGGCTTCCGGGTTTCTCACGGTCGAAGGCGGCGCTGCGCAGGGCGCTGGCACGCTCACTCCCAAGCAGCGTGAGCAGTTGCGTACCAGCCTGGCTGCGTTCAGCAACTCCAAGAACGCTGGCAAGACGATGGTTCTCGAGGCGGGCCTGAAGTATCAGAGCGTCACGATGAACCCCGAAGCAGCGCAGATGCTGGAGACCCGGGCATTCAACGTTGAGGAAATCTGCCGCTGGTTCCGTGTCCCGCCGTTCATGGTCGGGCACATGGACAAGCAAAGCAGTTGGGCGGCCAGCGTCGAAGCGCAGAACCTGCACTTCCTGACCAACAGCCTGCGACCCTTGCTGGTGAATATCGAGCAGGAAATCACGCGTTGCCTGATCGGTGATGCTGATGCCGATGAGTTCTTCGCCGAGTTCTCGGTTGAAGGCTTGCTGCGCGCCGACAGCTCTGGTCGTGGCGCTTGGTACAACACCGCGCTCATGAATGGCTGGATGAGCCGCAACGAGGTTCGGCGCCTGGAGAATCTGCCGCCAATACCTGGTGGCGACATCTTCACGGTCCAGTCGGCCATGGTGGCGCTGGAAAGTCTGGAGCAGGGCTCGGACATCTCCGCCAAGTTCAACCGCTTCATGTCCAAGGCGCTCACCGCGCACAAAGACGGCAACAAAGAGGCAACACGGGAGCTGCTGCAGGACATCTGCACAGCGCTCGACGGCGGCGACCCCGACGCGCCGACGATGGCCCACGCCCTTATTTCTATATCCCGGCTCAGCATCACTGAACCCACGGAGTAACCATGACGATCAGAACACTGCCTGCCGCACCGGCGGGCCGCCCGTGCGCGAGCGCTTCATCGGATCTCTTGCCGCTGGCTCTTGAACGCTGGAATCCGGACATTCGTGCCGCAACCGAAGAAGAGAACACGATTTCGATGTTCGACCCCATCGGTTATGACTACTGGACCGGCGACGGCGTGACCGCCAAGCGCATCAGTGGGCTGCTTCGCTCGTTCAATGGTGCTGACGTCACGGTGAACATCAACTCGCCCGGCGGCGACATGTTCGAAGGCCTGGCCATCTACAACTTGCTGCGCGAGTACAAAGGCAAAGTCACCGTCAAGGTTCTCGGTATTGCCGCTTCGGCTGCTTCTGTCATTGCGATGGCTGGTGATGAGGTCCGAATGGGCCTCGGTGCCTTCCTGATGATCCACAACTGCTGGGTAGGTGTAGCCGCAAACCGGCTGGGCCTGCGCGAGATGGCTGACACGCTGGAGCCGTTCGATAAGGCGATGGCTGACATTTATGCGGCTCGCACCGGTGACGGCATCGAAGCGATGCAGAAACTGATGGACGCCGAAAGCTGGATCGGTGGCGGCGCCGCGGTCGAGAACGGCTTTGCTGATTCGCTGCTCGACAGCGCCGAAACCAAGGAAAGCGCCAAGGCTTCCACGCCTCAGCAAATTGCCGCCCGCCGCCTTGATGTGATCTTGGCCAGGCAGGGCATGCCGCGATCCGAGCGGCGCGCAATGATCCAAGAACTCAAAACCGGCACGCCTAGCGCTGCCGACTCTGGTACGCCGAGCGCTACCGAATCAAAGGCCCTTCCGGCCGACGCCATTGCTGATTTCGAAAAGGCGCTTGCCTCGTTCAAGTCGGCAGCCTCAACTGTACCTGGAGTTTGACCCATGACCGATACAACCGAACTGCTCAAGAACGTGTCCGCCGAGCTGGCCAAAGCCACTAGCGAATTCAGCCGTAAGGCCGAAGATGCGCTGGGCGAAGCCAAGAAGGCTGGCACCTTGTCCGCCGAAACCAAGGCTGCCGTCGATGAGCTGGCGCTGAAATTCAACTCGCTGACCGAGGCTGAAAAGCAGCTCAAGGCCCAGTTGGGCGAGATGGAACAAGAATTTGCCCGCCTGCCAGCGCAGGGCACCGCACAAGCCCGCGACGGCCTGGGTGCGACCGTCATCAAGAGCGAAGCGCTCAAGGCCTTTGCTGCCAGCATTGAAGGTGGCAAGCGTATCAATATCCCGGTAAGCGCCGCGCTGCTGTCAACTGATGTGGCTCAAGGCATTGTTGAGCCTCAGCGCCTGCCAGGCATTGACGTTGCTCCCAAGCAGCGCCTCTTCATTCGCGACCTGATTGCGCCTGGCCGTACCAGCTCCCCGGCGATTTTCTGGGTTCAGCAGACCGGCTTTACCAACGCCGCGCGCGTGGTTGCTGAAGGCATGCAAAAGCCTTACTCGAATATCGAGTTCGCGTCGAAGCTGACAGCTGTATCGACGATTGCCCACATGTTCAAAGCGTCCAAGCAGATCCTGGACGACTTCGCGCAATTGCACTCGACCATCGACGTGGAAATGCGCTACGGCCTGAAATATGCCGAGGAGCAAGAAATTCTCTTCGGCGACGGCACTGGCGTTCACCTGCACGGCATCGTTCCGCAGGCTTCGGTGTTCGATCCTGCGTTCGAAGTCGAAAATCAGTCCGGCATCGATGACCTGCGCTTGGCCATGCTGCAGGCTCAGCTTGCGCGCCTGCCAGCCAGCGGTCACGTGCTGCACTTCATCGACTGGGCGAAGATCGAGCTGACCAAGGACAGCCTCGGCCGTTACATCCTGGCTAACCCGCTCGGCCTCGCCGGTCCTGTCCTGTGGGGCTTGCCGGTTGTAGCCACCGAGGCGGTGGGCTTCCAGGGCAAGTTCCTGACCGGGGCATTCCAGACCGGCGCCCAGCTGTTCGATCGTGAAGATGCCAACGTGGTGATCTCGACTGAGAACGCCGATGACTTCGAGAAGAACCTGATCTCGATCCGTTGCGAAGAGCGCGCCGCTTTGGCCGTGAAGCGTCCGGAAGCATTCATCTACGGCGAGTTCACCGCCCCGGTGACCACTCCTTGAACCCCTGACCGGGCTGCCGACATGGCAGCCCACTGGAGGCAATCATGAAACTCAAAACTCTGAAACCGCTGTATCTGGGTGGGCAGGTTTTGCCTGAGGGTCGCTCGTTCGAAACCCTTGAGCAGCATGGTCGTGAGCTGATCGCCAAGGGCTACGCCGAGGCAGATAGCTCAGACGATGAGCCGGCGGTCACGCTCGAAAACGAAGTGGGTGCCCCGGCAGGCGTACTGACCAGCGGGTCGCTTGATATCTCACCGGCAAAAAACGACCCACCCAAAAAGCCGGCTGAGCCAGGCAAGAAAAAAGGCGCGTGACATGTCGGTGATAGATATCGCGGTGGCCATGCGTCATTGCCGAGCGGAAGAGGGTGATCGTGAGCATGTTCAGTTGCTCCTGGATGCCGCTGAAAACTCGGCGATGCAGTTCATCCAGCGCCAGTTCTATGTTGACGCTGACGCCATGGCCACCGCCGTCCTCAACGGCAGCGCGGGCGAAGAGCCGATGGTCATTGAGAAATCGATCATTGCGGCCTGCCTGTTGATTCTGGGCAGCCTGTACGCGAACCGCGAAGACGTCATTGTCGGCGTCAGCGCAACTGATCTGACGCTTGGGTCTCGCGCACTGCTGGCGCCGTACCGGGCGCAATTGGGGGTGTGATGAGAGCCGGACCTCTTCGACATGAGTGCGTGCTGCAGTCCAAGCAGCGGATTCCTGATGGCATGGGCGGCGGCTCTGATGGCTGGGCCGACGTGCGCACCATCTGGGCGGAAATCACCATTCCGACTGGGCGCACATCTCCGGTCGCGCAGCAAATGAACGCAGAAATCACGGCCGAGATTCGCGCTCGGTACGCGCCTGATTTGGTGGCTGGGTTGCGCCTGGTGAACTCCGGCACGACCTATCTGATCGAGGCCGCACTGCCTGATAACGAGCGCTCCATGCTTCGGCTGCTGTGCTCCAACGTTTTACATCCTTGAGGGTATACACCATGAAAGTACGAGCGCTGTCCCGAATCTCCGGGCCTGCTGGCGTCAGAATGCCTGGCGAAGAATTTGTGGTCGACGCAGCTACCGGCGCGGACTTGATTGATCGTCGCGCGGTGGAGGAGGTTGTTCCGGCAGCAGAATCAGCACCAGCCGACACGGACCCCGCCGCCAAGCCACCAAAGCCCCGCAAGCCTAAGGCCTGACCATGGCGCGCCGGTCCAGTATTCGAGGTGACGTCAAATTGCGCGGGTTGCTGCGTCGGATCGGTAACCAGGTAGAAAGCGATCTCAGGCCCGCGATGGTCCAGGCTGCCAACCTGGTGCTGGAAACTCAGACATTCCTGATTCCCCGTGACACGGGCGATGCTGGCGAAGCACTGACGGCATTCGTCTCGAAGAGCGGTCTTGATGCTCAAATCGGGCTTCGCGGCAAAAAGGACAATCGTCGCTACTTCTATACGAAGTTTCTGGAATACGGCACCAAGGGCTACACACGCGGGGATACCGTGATTCCTGCTAGGCCCTCACACCCGTGGCTTCGACCATCCTATGACCTGAATCGCGAGCAGATCATCCAACTGATCAGCCGAGCGATAGCCAGCACGCTCAAGAAAGCGGCGGAGACTAAATGAGCGATCCAGGCTTGGCGCTGCAAAAGGCGCTTTACGACAAGCTGTCAGGAAGCCTGAGCGTTCCTGTTTTCGACTCGGTACCGGAAAAAACTCCGTACCCCTACGTCACGTTGGACTATGAAACGGCCGACAACGCATCACCCATTTCTGGGAAAAAGCGCGAGAACAGATTGTTCTATCTCAGCGTCTGGTCGGACTACAAAGGTCAGGCCCAAGTGAAGGGCATCAACAGTGAAATCGCTGCTGCTCTGGACGAGGTCAAGCTGCTGCTGAGCACCGGCAACGCCGTATCGGTCCGAGTTATCCGCACAGAATCAAGGCGAGATGCCGACGGCGTCACCTACATGGGCTCCGTCACGCTCCGCATCATCACCCAGCACTAATTATCCGCCAATCCGGCCGCGCTGCGGCTACATCACCTGTCCTCAGGAGGACTACCCATGCCTGTAAATACCGCCGCCGGTACGCGACTTTCCATTGGTCCGCGTCTCTCGGCAAAACTCCCGGCGAGTGAAGCTGCCGCCATTGCCCTGCTCGCCGACCTGACCTACATCGAGGTAGGCGAGCTGGAAAACATCGGCGATTACGGTGACGAAGTCGGCGACGTGACGTTCTCGGCCCTGGCCGACTCGCGCACCCGCCACTTGAAAGGCCTGGCCGATGCCGGTTCGTCCGACCTGACCATCGGTTTCGATGTCGGTGACGCTGGCCAGCTAGCTCTGGTCGCTGCTCAGAAAGACCGGTCCCAGTTCGATTACCCGGTCAAGGTCGAGTATGTCGACGGCCTGATCGATTACTTCGCCGTCAAGGTGATGAGCTCCCGCAAAACCGTGGGCGGCGCCGAAGACGTGATCAAGCGCACCGTCACCATGGGCATCAACTCCGGCATCTACGAGGTGCCTGTCCCGGTCACGCCTTGATCCGCTGAATGTTTCACCTGGGGCCGCAATTTTGCGGCTTCAGTACCACATCCCCATTTGATAAAGAGAATTACCTATGTCCATTTCCAAGACTGATCACGGCACTATCGACGTTCAAGTAGGCTCCGAGCTTTACACTCTGGCATTCAACCTCAAGGCAGTGAAGCGCATCGAGCGCACCCTCGGTGGCATCCTGCCTGCGATGCAGGAAGTCCAGAAATTCCGCGTTGATGCGTGCGCGCTGGTGATCATGGCCGGTGCGAATCTGACGCTGAAGCCGAAAGAAGTCGAAGCCCTGGAAGAAGAGATCTACGCGTCGGCGATTATCAACGTGACCCCGTCCCTGATCGAGTACCTGGGCGCACTGCTGAATCCTGAAGCGAAGACCGAAGAGCAGCTGGAAGCGGCCGCTGAAGAAGCCAAGAAAACCCCAAAAAAGTAACTCGCGAGGGGAACGGCAGCTATGTCGATGAGCTTTACGGCATAGCCACCGGCTGGCTTGGTTGGCCCCCCAGCGAGGTCTGGATGACTCCCGTGCCTGAAATCTTCTTGGCATGGGAGGCTCACAAGGTTTATCTGGAAATGACCAACCCGAACGGGCCTGCGAAGAAAACGCCGTCCAAGGAAATGGTCGCCAAAGAGGCTCGGATGGCTTTGCGCTCCGCCGCGATGAACAGGCCGCAGGAACCGGCTTAGGGAGTGGCGATTTGGTATCCTCTGGATTTACCGGGAGGGATACCAATGAGGTTGTTGACTTTGGCCGTAGCGCTTGCGCTGTTGTCCGGATGCAGTGACGAGTCGAAAATGACGAGTGCGTGCAAGGGTTTGATTAAGACCCTCGCTATTGAACCGGACTCGGTACAGTTCAACGAGGTAAAGATATCTAAAAGTGAACTTTCGCAGCGCGATTTAGAAGCGGGCTATTCCCGAAGGTTCGGTGATAAGACTGTGGACGCCGCGAACAAGCGCTACTTCGACATTCTCTACGGAGAGGGGAAAAATATCCCCACCAAGTATTGGGTCGATATCGACTACACCGCCGAAGCTCCTGCAGGCAAGAGTCGATCATCTGTTCTTTGCACATACATAAATATCAAAAAACATGATCTTTTTCTGTCTAGCCTTTCTACGAATAAGCGGGAATATTTCGGAGACGGACTAATTTCGCTGTTTATGGGGAAGGCGCTACCAAGCCAGATGGACAGTCTATTTTCTATCAAATAACAGCTCAGCAATGAGACGCGCAACTAACCCGCTTCGGCGGGTTTTTTATTATCTACGAACCGCCCACTGAGGCGGTTTTTTTTCGCCTGGAGAAATATATGTCAGGTCAAGAAGTCCAGGGGATGCTGGTCAGGATCGAGGCTACAACGGCGCAGCTCCGCCAAGAAATGGCCAAGGCTGACTCTACCGTCGCCCAGGTCACTGGACGTATTGACCGCCAGTTGGGCGCTGTTGATTCTGCGTTTGATCGCACCGGGAAAAGCGCTCAGGCCGCTGGCAACATGGTCCGGAATGCCTTGGCTGGGGCGGTTGGTGGGGTCGGCATCAGTGCCTTGCTGACTCATGCCGAGGCGTACACAACAATCGCGAACCGTATGAAGCTTGTCACATCGAGCGCCGCTGAATTCACTGCGGCGCAGAATGCCGTCTTTGCAATTGCTCAGCGTTCCGGCCAGCCGCTCGGTGCGACTGCTGAGCTATATCAGCGTATCGCGCAGAACCAGAAGGAGTTGAAGCTCACCGGCCAGGGTGTGGCCAACATCGTAGAAACCATCAGCAAGACGATGGTCATAAGCGGCGCATCTGCGCAAGCTGCCGACGCAGCGCTGGTTCAGCTTGGACAGGCGTTCGCATCTGGCACTCTGCGCGGTGAAGAACTCAACTCTGTAATGGAGCAAGCCCCGGCGCTTGCCCAGTCGATTGCCAAGGGCATGGGCGTATCAGTTGGCGCTCTGCGTGCCATGGGGACCGCAGGCAAACTCACGGCCGACTCTGTGATTAAAGCCCTGCAATCCCAGGCGGGCGCGGTCGATCAGCTGTTCGGCAAGATGCAGAGCACTGTGGGCGCGGGTATGACCCGCCTCGACAACTCCACCACCGCATTTATTGGCAGACTGGACCAGGCTACCAGCGTCAGCTCTCGACTTTCCGGCGTGCTGACATCCATGTCCAAGAGCATGGATACGCTGACAGAGGACGGCACTTCGCTGTCTACCACTGTCGCCCAGATAACCAGAGTGTCCGAAACCCTCGCCTACGTGATAGGTGCTCGGGTGGCTGTTTCTGCTGGTCAGGCGGCGGTCTCATTTGCCGCAGCAACGAAAGCGTCGATAGGTCAGGCGGTTGCCCTGGCTACCTCAGCTAAAGCCGCTGATACCGCGGCTCTGGCTGAAGCCGCACTTGCGAAGCAATCTTTGATCGCGGCGCAGTCCCGGCAGGCCGATGCCAAGTCTCTTCTGGATCGCGCCAATGGCGAGGTTCTGGCCGCTGAGCAGAAGGTTGCTGCCGACAGGATTCGACAGGCTTCGGACCTCACAAATATCAAGTCTGTTCAAGGTGTTTTGGCCGCCGAGATCGCTCTGGAAAGGGCTCGCCTTGGTAGCCAAATAAGTGATGCTGGTCGCGCAGCCTCGATGGCGCGCCTGGATGGGCTCAAGCAGGGCTCGATTGCTATCACTCGGCAGGTGGAAGCCGCAGAACAAAAGCTTGCCGCGACAACCTTGGCAACATCGGCCGAAATACAGGCTGCTTATCGCGCGAGAACTGCCGCAGCGGGGGCCTATGGCGAAACTAAAATTGCCGTCGATGCCGCCACTGTTGCGTCTGATCGAACAGCGGCTGCGGCAACAGTTGCCGCCCGATCCATGAGTGGCCTTGCCGCCTCCGGAAGCATGTTGCTGGGCCTTTTGACTGGGCCTGTAGGAATCATCGCGTCAGCTGCGCTGGTTGCCGCCTCCTTTTTCGACTTCGGGAAAGGCTCTGAAGCAGCGACTGCTGCACTCATTGATCAAGGCTTGGCGCTTGATGAGCAGGTCAAGAAATTCGACGCTCTGGACGCGGCCCAGCGCCGCTATCAGTCCATCAAATGGGCTGAGCAGCAGGCCAAAGCTCTGGAAGAATCCACAACTTCTCTGAATAAGTTTTCGGCTGATGGTGCCGAGGCATTTCTGCAGATCGGCTACAACGCGAACGGGTACAGGGCTCAATTCAAGGAGATGATCGAAGAAGTTCGCAGGGGGCAGCGAACGCTCGACAGCGTTACCGAATGGGCGAAAAAAGATGCGGGCCTTACTGACGAAAAAATCGCCAAACTATCCGAGTCGTCGAGCGCGTATTCCGCAAACACCAAAAAAGTTGCCGAGCTTGATCAACTGCTCGGACGGGCAGGTAAAACCACCGCATCTGTCACCGAAGAGACCGGCAAACTCACTGCGGCCCAAAATGCATCCGGCCAGACCGATGCCAGCAAGGCCGCATGGGATAAGTACATTGAGCAGCTCACCAAAACCCGCGATCTGCTCGGTGCAAATGCCGCTGCGGAGGCGGCATACACGGCTGCAAAAATGGGCGCGACACCCGCGCAGATGGCCCAGGCCAAGCTCATCGCGGATCAGACCGACACGCTCAAGAAGTACCAGGATGCGATCAAGGAGAGCAACAAGGTCGAGCAGGCCCGCCTCAAAACCCAGCTGGTTGCGCTGTACACCGCTGAAGATGCGCAGAGCGCTGCGGCTGCAGCCCAGAAAAAGAACCTGGCCGATACTGCTAAGGCTGCCGAAGACAGTGCGACCCGTCAGGTCACCGCCCTGCAACGCGTCATCAACCAGACCTTGATTGCGGCCACCGGCCAAAACATGTTGCTCGTAACTCCGCCAAAACAGAACCTCACTGGGTACGGCCTTCTGACCAATGGCGGCACCGCTCCTGCAGCTCCTGCAACTCCGGCTGCGGCAACGCCAAGCGCCCGGGCTCAGGCAGCAATCGACCAGCTCAACGAGACCACCGAAGCGAACAAGCGTGTCGACAAGGCCGCAAATGCTGCTGCCACTGCGCTGCGCAACCAGGCGAAAGCCCTAGAAGAACTGCTGGCAAAGTCGGGTATTTCGACCGCAGCCGCCAATCAAATGGCTGACGCGTATCTGGCTGGCGCTGATAACGTCCGCGCGATCACGATTCAGCAGCAGATCGAAGAGGTATTGCTCAAGACGGGGGCGGGCGCTCGCGACAAAGTGACCGCCGCCGTCAACGCCCTGCACGATGCAGAGGATCGTCGGGACGTTTCGAAGAACATCGCCCAGATGAAGGTCGAGGTCGACGGGATCCTGAAGCAGGTTAAGGCCACACTCGAGGGCAAGGATGCGCTGGAAGCCTACAACATCGAGAAATCGGTCACCCTGGAGCTGGCAGGCAAGAATATTGCCGTGGGTAGCGAGGAATACAAGCAGCTGGTCGCCACCACAAAGGCGCAGCTGGACGCCAATAAGGCGCTTGAACAGGCGAACTCGGTAGACGGTATCGTTGACCGCCTCAGCCCGCAGATCAAGCTCCTGAACGATTACACCAAAGAGCAGGATGCTCTGAACGCCGCTATCGATTTGGGCACCAGCAAGACGCCAATCTACCAAGAAGCACTGGCGAAGCTTGGTCAGGAATACGAACTGAACCGCAGCAAGGCTACCTTGTGGGGCCAAATGACCGAGGGTGCGATTGATCGCATTGACGAGGCGTTTGCCAATGCGTGGGGCAACATCGGCAGCGGTGCCAACACTCTTTGGGACAACCTCAAGACCGGCTTCAAGCAGACCTTGGGTGAAATCGCCCACATGCTCACCACCAAGCCGTTGCTGGCGTCGATCAGCAACTGGCTGACCGGCACTGATAACGGCCAGGGTTTGTCCTCGGTTTGGGGCAAGTTGCTCGGTAGCGCCGGCGGATCGTCTTCGGGTTCGACTGGTGGCGGGTTGTTCAGCGGTGTGCTGAGCATGGGCCAAAACCTAATGTCGGCTTGGAACACCATTACTGGCGTTGGGTCTTCCGTCATGTCCGGCTATGCATCCGGCGGTATCGGCGGCGCGATCTCTGGTGGGGCGGGTTATTACGGCAACATGCTCAGCGGTATCGCGAGTACCTTATCGAGCGGCTTCACCAGCCTCATCGGCGGCAACATTGCGCTGACGGGCGCAACGGCAGCTGGCACGGCTGCCACCACCGCGGCACTGACTGGGGTTACTACGGAAGTAGCGGCGAGCGCTGCCGCGTCTGTCGGCGCTGAAGGCATCACCATCGGGGCGCTGCAAGGTGCTATCGCTGAAGGCGCGGCATCCATTGGCACGAACATCGGCGTTGCCGGAGCAACGACTGCGGCGGCGTCGCAGGGTATTGCCGGAGCAATTTCAGGCGCACTGAGTAGCGCTGCCGCTATGTGGCCGCTGGCCGTAGTCATGGGCATGTATCAATCCGGCAAGCTTTACGACGCGGGGGTTCGTCCTGATGCGGGCGAGATGCTGGACAGCGGCGGTCACACTGCGCTGGGCAAGGCGACCATGGCCCCGCTGGCTATCCAGTCTGGAATCATGGAACTCACCGACAAAATCAATGGTTCGATCATTGGCGGCAAGCTGGCAGCCATCATCAGCGGTTCCACGCTGCATCAAGCCGTGTGGAGCGCGGTCGGCAAGAAACTGTTTGGCGGCGCCTGGGAGACAAAAGACGGCGGTATTGAGCTGGGCGTTGAGGGTGGCCAGTTCCAAGCCCAGCAGTACATCGACCAGAAGAAAAAGGGCGGCTGGCTTTCCAGCAGCAAGAAGCGCACTCGCTACAGCGAGCTCGACTCGGAAACCGCTGATTCGCTCGGCGCTGCTTATAACGACAGAGTTCTCAACTCAATGGGCCTGTTCGCCTCTTTGGGCGTAGAGCTGAGCGATTCTGTGTTGGACGGCCTAAACATAGCCGCCGAGAAGATCAGCACCCAAGGCAAAACCCCTGAAGAAATTCAGACAGCCATGGATAGCTGGTTTACCGAACTGGGAAATCAGGCTGTGTCGGCGATTTCTGCCGCTACCAATTCCGGTCTGGGCGGCTACAACTTCGACCAGCTGACCGAGTTCGTCAATAACCTGTACACCGTTCGGGACGCGCTCAAGAACTTGGACGTCAAGGTTCTGGACGTGTCCTTGTCCAGCGGCTGGATGGCCGAGCAGCTGATCGCCATGGCGGGCGGGATTGAAGCCTTCAACACCGCGAACAATGCGTACTACGCCGGTTTCTTCAGTGATACGGAGAGGGCGGCGGATACGCTGGCGGCAGTGCGGGCGCAGTTCGAGGCCATGAACGTCGTGTTGCCCGAGAACGCTGCCGGTTATCGCGCCATGGTTTCGGCCATCGACGTGACCACCGAGGCCGGTCGGCAGATGTTCGTCCAGCTGACTGCGGCCTCTGAGTCGGCCGCATCGGCTTACGCCATCCTCAAGCAGCGCCAGGCCGACTACTACGGTGCCTTCTACACCGAGGCAGAAAACACCGCACGAACCATTGCGGAGACCACTGCCGAGATTAAAAGGCTTGGGGTCACGCTACCAGGTAGTCGGGATGCCTTCCGGGACATGGTCGAGGATGCTGCCAAGCTAACGACCGAAAGCGGCAAAGCCATGTACGACACGCTGATGAGTGTGGCGGGTGCTGCCGGAACGGTGTTCGATGCGTTGGAAGCTGCTACCAAGGCTCAGGCCGATGCTCTGGTCGAGACGCTGAATCAAGGTGTGTCGAACAGCTTCTCAGCAGTTCAGCGCGCGATCACTGCTCAGCAGAAGAAGGCGACCGAGGCTTATAACGCGACAACGGCTTCGCTCAACGATATGGCCAGCACCGCCCAGGCCACTGTCACCGGCCTGTCGACTGTCAGCAACTCACTCGAAAGCGCGCTGAAGTCCTTGCGCGGCACATCTGACGATGCCGTGAAGATGCTTCAGTCGCAGGCACGGGCCACGCTTCAGGCTGCACTGGCTACCGCCCGTTCTGGCGGCTCGCTGGCAGGATTCGCAGGCCTCGAAGATGCGCTGGATACAGTCGGCAATAACAACACCGATCTCTATTCGTCCATGGAGGATTTCGCGCGGGACCAGGGGCGGACAGCAAACGTCGTCGCCGAGCTCAATGCCATCAACGGCAAACAGCTGACAGCCGCCGAGAAGCTCCAGGCGGGTCTGGAAACTCAGATCGACCAGGCGAAAAAAGCCTATGACGCGCAAATGGCGCAGTACGACCAGCAGCTCGAGTTCGCTCAGGCTCAGATGGATGCGCTCAACGGCGTAGATAACTCGATCATGACCGTGGCGGCGGCAGTCAATGCCATGAACATCGCCGTGGTAGCGGCTCTTCAAGGCGCAGCGGCCGGTGCTGGTAAGGCGAATACACCAGGCAACAACGCGACACTGGTGGAGACGCTTTACAAAACCGTGCTCGGTCGCAGCTCAGATGCGGCGGGTGCTTCTTACTGGGCTGCGAAGCTTCAGAGCGGCGCGGTCACGTATCAGCAGGCAGCCGAAACCATCGCCAAGGAGGCGTTGGCGCTGGATGCCAGCAAGTACACCGGGGCAGTCAGTCAAGCGGCTATCGCAGCTTCCAAAGCTGCGGCGCAGGCGTATCTGAACAGTCAGAAGATTCCGGCCTTCGCGTCCGGAGGCGCTATATCCGGGCCAGGCACCGGGACCAGTGACAGCATCGTGGCCCGTCTATCGAATGGCGAGTACGTGATGAGCGCTGATTCGGTGCGCATGTTCGGCACGGGCCTGCTCGACCAGATGAACGCAGGGCGGATGCCAGCTTTTGCAAGCGGGGGAAGCCCACAGCTTCGATACGAGAGCCCTGCTGCGTTCAGTTCCAGCACTTCGACCGCTTCGGACGATGACGAAGACACCCTTGTTGAACTGCTAACGGAAGTTCGCGCTTTGACGAAAGAGGTCAAGGAACAGCGTGGGTACGCCCGCCAAACCACCGTCAACACGGGCCGTATCGACACACACCTCGACGCCATCCGGACTGTCGGCCTGAAAGCTATGGAGGCTTAATGGACGTTATTGATCAGGTAGATATAACGCCCGCGATGCTGGTGACGAATGTGCCACTTACTGAGCCTGGCGCTACTGACTGGGTGGCCGGGAGTTATGGCCTTGGCGCCAAGGTCATCAAAAATCGGCACGTATGGGAATCCCTTGTGGCGGCCAACACCGCCATTCCGGGGGAGGAAGTTGCTACGGCGCTTAGTCCGCTCAAGTGGCTCGACACCGGCGCAATCAACGCCATGCGCATGTTCGACAAAGGCGCTGCGCAGTTGGTTGGGGACAAGGGTGCGCAGCGGCGTGTTTACAAGATCGGGACCACCACCACCAACCTGAACAAGATCGATTTCACTGTGACGCCTGGGCAGGTCGTCA
>Ga0247735_1000044_pt1 | contig 83040 bp, 74 predicted proteins | sample UWRJL178409R2_FD_180934 | JGI IMG/M metagenome (GOLD analysis project Ga0247735, IMG submission 180934) | Plant litter microbial communities from Arlington Agricultural Research Station in Wisconsin, United States - UWRJ-L178-409R-2 | ecosystem: Environmental > Terrestrial > Plant litter >... | reverse complement strand
TTTGGTGCTCAGGGCGGCTCTGCCCTGGCCTTTACTGCGCGAAAATCTTCGCGCCAGGTTCCTCGAATCCATGGCGGTGCGCTTCTTCTTGCTCCAGGGTTCGAAGTGTGGTGGCGGCCTGCTGCCAATGGCCGCCAGGCTGCGGGTCGAAATGTCGGGTTCGGGTGCTCGCGGCGATGACCTGCCAGGTCTGCTCGAGCGAATCGAGTTCGCCGAGGGTGCGTAGCTGGGTCGCGGCGTTTCCGAGGGCGGTCGCCTCTTTCGCCCAGCAGGTGACCGGCAGCCCGCAGGCGTTCGCCGTCGCCTGCTGCAGCAGTGCGTTCTCGCCACCACCGCCGACCACGGCGACGGAGGTGATCGGAACACCGGTGACCGCGGCGATGTCCTCGGCGGTCAGGCGGTAGGTCACGGCGAGAGAGTCGATGATGGTGCGTGCGATCTGCCCGATGGATTCCGGCTCCGGCATTCCGTGGCGCCGGCAGTAGTCGCGGATCCGCACCGTCATATCCCCGGGGGCCAGGAATTCGGTGGCGTTCGGGTTGATCAGGCTGCGCAGTGGCGGTTCGGCGGCGGCAAGGCGAACGATGGTCTCGTAGTCGCTTTCGAGGCCGTCGCGCTGCCACTGCCGGCGGCATTCCTGCAGTATCCACAGGCCCATCACGTTGCGCAGGAAGCGCACCGTGTTCTCGGCACCACCCTCATTGGTGAGGTTGGCTTTCTGGGACGCTGCCGAGATGATGGGTTCCGGCAGCACCACTCCCACCAGCGACCAGGTCCCGGAGGAGATAAAAAGAGTGTCGGCACCGGCACCGGGGATCGCCAGCACCGCGCTGGCGGTGTCGTGCGCCGGGGGCAGGATGACCCGGGTGACGGCGAGCCCCTGCGTTGCCAGAGCGCCGACGATCGGCCCAACGTCGGTGCCGGACGGTGCGATTTCGGGCAGGATGCCCGTCGCGATACCCACGGTGTCGAGAAGCCCGGTTGCCCAGCTGCCCGCGGCCATGTCAAAAAATCCCGTGGTGGATGCTGCGGTGCGTTCGGTCACGATGCTGCCGCTGAGTTTGTTGTGGAACACGTCCGGCATCATCAGCAGCCGGGTGGTGCGCGCGAGCACCTCCGGGGTTTCTTCCGCTTGGGCGATGAGGCTGAACAGCGAGTTGATCTCGAGTAGCTGGATGCCGGTGGCACCGTAGATGTTGGCGGCTCCGAAGCGGTGCACGATCCGATCGAAAACGTCGATCCGGTGGCCGTCGCGGTAGGCGACGGGCTGCTCGAGCAGGGTGTCGTCCGCGCCATACAGGCCGTAGTCGATGCCCCAGGTATCGACGCCCACTGCGGCGACGGTGTGGGTTTCGCCCAGGGCGGCGAGGCCTGAGCTGATCTCCTGCCACATCAGGTCGGAGTTCCAGCGCAGCCAGCCTTGGTGTGTCACCGGCACGTTTGCGAAGCGGTGCTGGATCGCCAGTTCCAGGCGACTGCCGTCGAAGTGGGCGGCGGCGACGCGGCCACTTTCGGCGCCGAGGTCGACGGCGGCGACGGTGAGGGCGGTCATTCGTTCACCGCAATGGTCGCTGTGGCACCGGTTTCGCTGATGGCCCGTTTGCCGTCGTCGAGAAGCACTCCGGTGCCGGCAACCCGGTTCACCGGGACACCGTTGGCCTGCCACTGCTTCACAAAGTCGTCAGGGGCATGCTCGTCGGTGAACATTTCGGTGATCTCGCTCGGCGCTGCGAAAGGGTGCAGGCCGAAACTGTCGATCTTCGAGGAGGTGAAGCTTGCGTAGACGGCATCGCAGGCGCGGATGAGACTTTTTTTGGTTTCGGCTTCTTCGCTCGACAGTTCGAGCAGTCCGAGGTGGTGTGACAGCGTCGCGACCCCAAAAAATCCTTTACTGATGCGGCCGCGGCCTTCAAGGATGTTGGAGAACGCGCCGACCATCGAACCGGAGGCGCGGCGCAAAACGCCGCCGGGCATCACCACGGTGGCGTTCGAGTGGTCCATAAAAAGGGCGGCGGTTCGCATCCCGAAGGTGACAACCATCAAATCCCGGCGGTCGACGAGCTCCTGGGCGAGGTAGTACGAGGTTGTGGAAGAGTCGATGGCGATAACGTCGCCGTCATTCACCCGCAGCGCGACAACGCGCGCAATTTCCCGCTTGATACCGGAGTCCAGCCGGAGCCGTTCACTGAAGGCCCCCTCTTCACCCGCCGACGGCACTACGGCCCCGCCGCGTACCCGGCGAAGCAGGGAGCGGGATTCGAGGGAATCGAGGTCTTTTCGAATGGTGACGGTGGAGACGCTGAGCCGCAGGGCGAGGTCGTTGACCATCACCCGGCCGCGGGAGGACAGCTCGTGGAGGATGACTTCCTCACGCACAAAGTCATAACGCTCTGGCATGAATCCTCCGATCGACAACAGTGGCGAATCTGGGTTGCAGCGGCAGTGCTGCGTGTGGATCACAACGTAGAGCAAAGAAATTCTCGTGTCTACAAGTGAAACTGAAACGAAGGTAAATCGCTTTCGAAAGAAAGTAAAGGCGTTGACAGTCGAGAGATCGGACTCTTAGGGTGACTGCCTAAGAACTTCGTTCCGGCGCATCAACGATGCCGTCGGTACGGAGCACCTCGACGATGAGGGCACCGGCACCGAGCTGGAATAGGCCTGTCATCGCGACCAGCGAGAAAGATGAGGGTCTGGCCAATGTTGATCGGATGCCATGGACTTGTATGGACCGGAACGTTTGATGGACCGGGGGTCGACCTCGCCATCACCAAGACTTTGAAGGCGGGCTACAACCTGCTGGAGATCCCGCTGCTCGAGCCGGATACCTTCGATGTGGCAGCTGCCAAACGCAGCCTCGCCAACAACCCGATCGCAGTGAGTGCGTCCCTCGGCCAGAGCCCGGACACCGACATCAGCAGCGAGAACCCCGACATCGTCGCCGCCGGCGAGCGCAAGCTGCTCAAAGTCCTCGAGATCCTCAGCGAGCTCGAGTCCGACTACCTGGTCGGGGTGCTCTACAGCCAGCTTGCCAAGTACCTCGCGCCGGCCTCCGCGCTATCCCGCCAAAACAGTATCGACGTGCTTCGTCGGGTGGCCGAGCGTGCCCAGGTCCTGGGCATCAAACTGGGCCTTGAGGTTGTCAACCGGTACGAAACGAACCTTTTCAACACCGGCCGGGACGCCCTTGTTTACCTCGACGAACTCGACCACCCGAATGTCGGAGTGCACCTCGATACGTACCACATGAATATCGAGGAATCGGATATGGTCGCACCCGTCCTGGCCTGCGGTGATCGGCTCGCCTACGTCCACATTGGCGAAAGCCACCGCGGCTACCTCGGTTCCGGCACTGTCGACTTCGATAACTTCTTCCGCGCCCTCTCGCACATCGGCTATACCGGCCCCATCACGTTCGAATCGTTCTCCACCGCCGTTGTCAGCGAAGCGCTCAGTCGCGATCTTGCCATCTGGCGCAACCTGTGGCGGGACGGCGACGACCTCGGAGCGCACGCGAACTCCTTCATTCGAAACCAGCTGCGCTCGGTCGAAAGCATCGCGATGCACTAATCAGCGCACAACCTACGGTGCCGGTGTCGCGTCCCGGCCAGCCCGATGTTTCACGTGCAACGGTTCCCTGTCGGGGCCGGGCGTATTGTGTCGCGCCGGCTGGGGCGGCTCGGCCGTCCGTGCCGGCGCCACCGTTTTCTCGCGCAGCATCCCCCTCGTAGATTTCCCCCCCTCATCGTTCAGGACACGCACATGACGAACAGCACTACAGCCGACCTCATCGCCCGATCGAACCGCCTCGGCTCCGATCCCCGAGTGACCAACTACGCCGGCGGCAACACCTCGGCCAAGGGCACCGGTATTGACCCGGCGACCGGGGAAAGTGTCGAGCTGATCTGGGTGAAGGGATCCGGCGGTGACCTCGGCACCCTGAGGGAGGCCGGGCTCGCCGTGTTGCGCCTCGACCGCTTCCGTGCCCTGCAGGGGGTTTACCCCGGCGAGGCCGCCGAGGACGACATGGTCGCCGCCTTCGACTACACCCTGCACGGAAAGGGAGGTGCAGCACCCTCGATCGACACTCCCATGCACGGGCTGGTGGATGCCGCCCACGTCGACCACCTCCATCCAGACTCCGGCATAGCCTTCGCCACCGCGGCCGACGGCGAAGCGCTGACAAAGAAGGCTTTTGGCAACCGCGTCGCCTGGGTGCCGTGGCGCCGGCCGGGTTTCCAGCTCGGTCTGGACGTTTCTGCGCTGAAGGCGGCCAACCCGGACCTTATCGGCGCCATCCTCGGCGGGCACGGCATCACCGCGTGGGGAGACACCAGCCAGGAGGCCGAGGAGAATAGTCTCTGGATTATCAATACCGCCGAGAAGTTCATCGCGGACAATGGTCGCGAGAATCCATTTGGCGAACAGTTGCCGGGCTTTGCCACACTGCCCGAGCAGGAGCGATTGGCGAGAGCCGCCGCCCTCGCGCCGCACCTGCGTCGCATCGCGTCCGCCGATAAGGCACAGGTCGGCTCCTTCACGGATGCTGCCGTGGTCACCGACTTCCTCTCCGCAGCCGAGCGTCCGCGCCTCGCCGCCCTTGGAACCAGCTGCCCCGACCACTTTTTGCGCACCAAGATCAAACCCCTGGTGCTCGACCTGCCCACCGATGCCTCGCTGGAGGACTCGATCGCCCGGCTCGATGAACTGCACGCCCAGTACCGCCTCGACTACCAGGCCTATTACGACGCCCACGCCAGCGCGGACAGCCCGGCCATTCGCGGCGCCGACCCCGCAATCATTCTGATCCCCGGGGTGGGCATGTTCAGTTACGGGCCAAACAAGCAGACCGCGCGGGTCGCCGGCGAGTTCTACATCAACGCCATCAACGTGATGCGCGGAGCGGAGTCGCTGTCCACCTACTCCCCCATCTCCGACGCAGAGAAGTTCCGCATCGAGTACTGGGCGCTGGAAGAAGCGAAACTGCAGCGAATGCCGGCCCCGAAGGCACTCGCCACCCGGATCGCCCTCGTGACCGGGGCCGCAGGGGGAATCGGCAAGGCCATCGCCACTCGGCTCGCCGCCGAGGGGGCCTGTGTCGTGATCGCCGACCTCGACCTCGCCAAAGCCCAGGCCGCAGCCGCAGAATTGGGCAACACCGATATCGCCGTTGGGGTGCAGGCGGACGTCACCGACGAGCTGCAGGTGCAGGCGGCGGTGGACGCCGCGGTGCTCGCCTTCGGCGGTCTCGACCTGGTGGTCAACAACGCCGGCCTGTCGCTGTCCAAATCCCTGTTGGAGACGACCGTCGCCGACTGGGACCTGCAGCACAACGTGATGTCGAAGGGTTCGTTCCTCGTCTCGCGGGCCGCAGCGAAGGTACTGATCGACCAGAAGCTCGGCGGCGACATCATCTACATTTCCTCGAAGAACTCCGTCTTCGCCGGACCGAACAATATCGGCTACTCGGCGACCAAGGCCGACCAGTCCCACCAGGTGCGCCTGCTTGCGGCAGAGCTCGGTAGCCACGGCATCAAGGTCAACGGCATTAACCCGGACGGGGTTGTGCGCGGCTCCGGCATCTTCTCGGGCGGCTGGGGCGCCAAACGTGCCGCCGTGTACGGCGTGCCGGAAGCGGAACTCGGCAAGTACTACGCCCAGCGCACCCTGCTCGGCCTCGAAGTGCTGCCCGAGAACGTCGCCAATGCGGTCTACGTCATCTGTTCCGGCGAGCTCAGCCACACCACCGGAATGCATATCCCGGTCGATGCGGGTGTTGCCGCGGCCTTCCTGCGGTGAAGCTAGCGCTGGATGCTGCCCCGAACCGCACGCCACACCTAACGTGATGGTAAGTTGTCTAACAATCCACTGGACGACGGCGACAGGAATACGATGGCAGTGAGCACCGGCGAGCACCTTACTCCCCCTCCGGTTTACCAGCAGCTTCGGGCGCGCATCCTCGAGGGATCTGAGGAGCCCGGGTCTGCACTGACCGAGTCCGCCGTCTCGCTTCGCTTCAACGTGGCCAGGCCAACGGCGAAACTGGCCATCGAGCGCCTGGTCGCCGAAGGCCTGCTGCTGCGGGAGGCACACCGGGCCGCACGGGTGCCACAGTTTGACCGCGCCGACATCATCGACCTCTACAACAGTCGGGCCCTCATCGAATCCGCGGCAATCGGTGCCCTCGCCACCGGGGGCACCATCCCCGCCGAAGCCCTCGCCGCCCATCGCAGCTTGCTGGCCAGGGTCGCCGCCGGCGCGGGGTACACCAGCGAGGACATCGCCTTCCATCGCTTCCTGGTCACCGGGCAGTCCAGTACCCGGCTTGCCCGGATCCACGGGATGCTGATGGGCGAAATCGAACTGTGCATCGGACAGCTCAAGTCGCATCACCTGCGCCACGGCGGCGACATCGCCGATGAACACCAGGGAATCCTCAACGCCCTGGTTGCCGGCGATGCCGACCTGGCCTCCGCCCGGACCCTTGACCACACCTACAAATCGCGTGACCGGATCCTCGCCAGGTTCGACCTCGACCACCCCGAAGGAAACTGAGACTCCCACATGGTTCAACGACGATTCCCCAACCCCCGCGACCTCGCACCCCTGATGCAGTTCAAGGTGCCGACCCTCAACGGACGGAAACGTCGGCTGGACGCAGCGCTGACCATCGAAGACCTTCGGCAGATCGCCAAGCGCCGCACCCCGAAGGCCGCGTTCGACTACACCGACGGCTCAGCAGAGGCCGAACTGTCGCTGCGGCGCGCCCGCCAGTCGTTCAGGGACATCGAGTTCCACCCGGCAATCCTGCGCGATGTGTCGACCATCGACATGACATCAACCGTGCTCGGAGCATCCGTCGCCATGCCCTTCGGCATCGCCCCGACCGGGTTCACCCGGATGATGCAGACCGAGGGTGAGATCGCCGGGGCGTCCGCCGCCGGGGCCGCCGGGATCCCGTTCAGCCTGTCAACCATGGGGACGTCGTCGATCGAGGATGTCGCCGCGGCGAACCCGACCGGGCGCAACTGGTTCCAGCTCTATATGTGGAAGGACCGCGAGCGGTCGATGGCCCTGGTCAACCGGGCCGCTGCGGCCGGTTTCGACACACTGCTGGTCACCGTCGACGTGCCCGTGGCCGGTGCGCGCCTGCGTGACAAGCGCAACGGTTTCTCGATCCCGCCGCAGCTGACGCTCGGCACCATCGCCAACGCCATTCCACGCCCCGAGTGGTGGATCAACTTCCTCACCACCGAGCCGCTCGCGTTCGCCTCCCTCGACCGGTGGTCAGGCACGGTCGCCGAGCTCATCGACACAATGTTCGACCCCACCGTCACCTACGAAGACCTGGCCTGGATCAAGTCGCAGTGGCCGGGCAAAATCGTGGTCAAGGGGATCCAGACGCTCGACGATGCCCGCCGCGTCACCGAGCTCGGTGTGGACGGCCTTGTGCTGTCCAACCACGGTGGCCGGCAGCTCGACCGCGCCCCCATTCCCTTCCACCTGCTGCCCGACGTGGTCCGCGAGGTGGGCAAAGACACCGAAGTGCACCTCGACACGGGCATCATGTCGGGGGCCGACATCGTGGCATCCATCGCCCTCGGAGCAAAATTCACCCTCATCGGGCGCGCGTACCTGTATGGGCTGATGGCCGGTGGCCGCGAAGGTGTCGACCGCACAATCGCGATCCTGGGCGAGCAAATCGCCCGCACCATGCGCCTGCTCGGGGTGACTTCGCTCGACGAATTGACCCCCGCGCATGTCACCCAGCTCGAACGCCTGGTGCCGCGCGCACGGCAGAACTGACGTCATAGGCGAAACAGTGAGTATTCATAGGGTCTTCGGGAGGATGTCAATAGCTTGACCCTCTGGTGGGGCTCGGGACTAGTCTCAAGGACCTAGTCGCGATACCAAAGGAACCCGAAACTGATGGTCGCTCCAAAAAAGTTCCCCCTGCTGTGCCCGCACCGCTCCCGGGCCACACCCGTTACGCTCCAGCGTCCCGCCCGGCGGGTGATCGTATGCTCTGGCTGGGAATAGTACTCACCAGCGCGTTCGCGATCCTGCTGATCGGTGCGATCACCCAGGCGATCTGGATCCAGCGGAACATCCGCCATCCACGCAGCGTGGTCGGATTGATTGTGCTGGCCTCCCTCGTCGGGATTCCTGCCTGCCTGTCGATCGCATTGTCGGAACCCGGCCACATCGTGCCATGGGCCCAATACGTCGCCGGGGCAGCAACCATCACCCTCGTCGCGATCACCGGGCTAGTGTTTATGCTCCGCCATCCCGGCCTGGCTCCCTCGAAGGTGCGCCGGGTGCTCGCCGTTGGTGCGCACCCCGACGATCTCGAGCTGGCCTGCGGCGGATCCCTCGCCCGCTTCGCCGATGAGGGCCATGAGGTTATGGCCATCGTGATGAGCCACGGCAGCAATGGCGGCGACGGCAGTATCCGTGAGCACGAGGCCGTGAAGGGTGCTGAATCGCTGCACATTTCGGGCATCTCGGTGCAGGACTTCACTGACACGAAGATGGCAACCGAGATGGAACGGATGGTGAAGGTCATCGAAATGGCCGTCGAACTGTTCCGCCCCGACGTTATCCTCACCCACTCCGCCCATGACCAGCACCAGGACCACCACGCCGTGCACCTCGCGACAATGCGGGCGGGCAGACGCAGCCCCACGATCCTCTGCTTCGAGAGCCCCTCGGCGACCCAGGAGTTCACTCCGAACTATTTTGTCGACATCTCCTCGTACGTCGATGCCAAAGTCGCTGCGGTCAAACGTCATAAGGACCAGGCGGGCAAGCCATACATGGGCGCGCAGGTGCTGCGCGGCGCTGCCGTCTTTCGTGGAAGCCAGGCGCGCACCGAGCACGCCGAAGGCTTCGAAGTGATGCGCGCCCTGTCCTCCGGGCTCGGCGACCTGTAGCCCGCGGACCTGCTGGCCTGGCGACCTACCGCGCGACAGGCCAGCGAGTGGCAGGCCAGTGGGCCAGGTCACTCCGGGAGTGGGCCGAGGAGGTTCGTCGCGACGGTGGCATGCACGGACTCCGGGTCGGACGGGTGGAAAATTCCCGCCGCGACATCCCGGTAGAGGCGTGCCAGTTCGTTGTCCGCGCGATACGCGCTTCCGCCGGAGACCCGCACTGCAGCATCCACCACGCGCCTGGCCACCTCAATGGACTGGTGTTTCACCCCAACGAGGCGCCGGAACCAGTCTTTCCCGGAGTCGACCAGGTCATCAACGTCGGCGGCGACGGTACGAATGAGCGGGCCGACCGTGTCGAGGTCGAGCGCGGCCGCCGCCAGCCGCCACCGGATGTCCGGATCGCTGGAATACGGACGGCCGTCGTTTTTGAGGCTGGTGCGGCGCTGCACGGTGGCGACGGCGAGTTCGAGCGCGCGGTCGGAAATTCCGGCGTAGACGGCAGCAATCAGGGTTTCAAAGGCCGCGAAGATCGCAAAAACGAAGGGATCGGCGGTGGGGCCGACGGGGAGGGTGCGGACGATCCGGCGTGCGGGCACCACCACCCCCTCGAGCACGGTGGTGTAGCTTTGGGTCGCGCGGGCGCCGAGGGTGTCCCAATCGTTGATGATTCGATACCCGGGCGAATCCCTGGTGATAAATCCGTGGACGAGGACCGGGTTGTCGGGGTCGCTGTTATCGCGGCCAAAAACACCGAGGCGGGTCCACGCCGGGGACAGGGAACCAAAAATTTTGGTGCCGGTAAACGAGTAGGCGCCTCCCGGCAGCGGCGCCGCCTCGGTGATCGAGTCCTGCAGCACAAGATCGTTACCCGGCTCGCTGATCCCGAAGGCGAACACTTCCCCGGCTGCTGCCTCGGTGAGGATCCACTCAAGGGAGGTATCGCCGCGCTCACGCAGGATGCGGGCGACGGCCGTCCAGACGAGGTGCATGTTGATGCCGAGCGCCGTCGCCGGGGCATACGCGGCGAGCAGTCGCTGGTCGGCCGCCGCCTTGCTGAGACTGCGATCACCGAGATAGCCGGCGGCGCGCAATTCTTCGAGGTCTTCGGTAAAAAAGACATTGTCGCGGTCATAGCCGGGAGCACGGGAGCGGATGCGGGCGAGGAGTTCCGGGGTGAGCGAAGGCACCCTCCAAGGCTATGCTGCGGGCCCGGGGTATGGGGGTGGGCGATGACTTGTGGCACCCCGGGTTGGGGCGTCAGCCGGCATGTCAGCTGGCGCGGGCGCCGTACTTGAGGCGGCGGTACGCGCTCGGGCTGATCCCAAAGCGCCTCTTGAACGCCGTGCTCAGCGCGAACGCACTGCCATAGCCCACCTCCGCAGCGATCCGCGCGGTCGTCGCCCCGGGATCCACGAGCAGTTCGCTCGCCAGCAGCATCCGCCAATTTGTGAGGTAACTGCCCGGCGGCTCGCCGACAATGCTGCGGAAGCGGCTCGCCAGCGTCGCGCGGGACACGGCGAGGTGCGCCGCGAGCACGTCGATGGTCCACTCCTCGCCCGGCCGTTCGTGCATCAGGTCGACGGCCCTGGCCACCATCGGATCGGCCGAGGCGGCAACCCAGCCGGTGGCGGCGTTCGGGTGCGCATCAACCCAGGCGCGCACCGCGTGGACCAGAAGCACGTCGAGCAACCTGTCGATGATGGTGCCCTGGCTCGGAGCATCCGTCGCCATCTCGGTTTCGAGGAGGGAGAGCACTGTCCTGTTCACCTGGTGGGCCGGCACCAGGGCGATGCGGGGAAGCGCCGCGGTGACGGCGGCACCGATCTCCGCATCGGTTTCGTAGGTGCCAATAAGCATTACGGTGTCGCCGTCGTGTGAGTTGCCCCAGCTGCGCACCCCCTGGCTCATGCTGAACTGCACATCCGCGCCGTCGACCGTGGTGCAGGCCTGGCCAGGGTGGATGACTATTCCGGGTCCCGTCCCTGGTGTATCGACGACCCGATACGGCTCCGGACCTCGGACAACAACCACGTCACCGGGCAGGAGCTCGACCTCATCGGCGTTGCCCGTGCCGTTGCCATTGCCGTTGCGTTTGCGTTTTCTTTGGCCGTCGGCCAGGAGCCAGGCAGTACCAGATAGTACGGCGATGACGGTCAGCGGGGCCTCGTCGCGAACGTCGATCGAAAAGGGCGGATTCATCACTACCCGCAACGCGAAAGCCCGTCGGGCCCGAGGGCCATCGAGGAAATGAGTCAGTGGATCCATTTTTAAAACTTTAGACGTATACGTATGGATTCTGCACAAATAGCTATGGATGCTCTAATCCCGGCGAACTTGACTGGGATCATGACTACTCAACACGTTCTCGTAGTGGGCGGCACCGGACGAACCGGGCGCCGCATCGTTGATTCGCTTCGCCGGAAGGAGGTGGCCGTTCGGGTCACTTCGCGGCGCAGCATCCACCCGGACGGACGCATTTTCCACTGGGATAATCCGGGCACCTGGAATGACGCCCTGCGCGGTGCGACTGCCGCTTACGTGTGTTATTCGCCGGACCTCGCCTTCCCGGGGGTTTCCGAGTTGATCGCGGAGTTCGCCGAAGCTGCGCGGTCGCAGGGTGTTGGCCACCTGGTGCTGCTGTCCGGGCGGGGAGAAGACGGGGCAATTGCGAGCGAACACGCCGTCCAGGAGTCTTCCGACAGCTGGGCCATCGTGCGGTCGTCGTGGTTCTCGCAAAATTTCAGTGAGAATTTCCTACTCGGGCCGGTGCAGCGCGGGCGCCTTGTGCTGCCGGCCGGGGAAGTGGCCGAACCGTTCGTCGACCTGGACGACCTCGCCGAGGTCGCCACCGCCGCGCTCGTCGGCGACCTGCCGGCCGGGCGTGTGTATGAGTTGACCGGACCGCGGCTGTTGACAATGCGCGAGGTTGCCGAGGAACTCTCTGAGGCGGCGGGATACCCGGTGAGCTATTCGGCGTCGTCGGGAGCCGAGTTTGTCGCGGACCTCGCACAAGACGGGATCGGCCCGGAGGATGCGGAGCCGCTCGCCGACCTATTCGCGACGGTACTTGATGGACGGAATAGTTTGCTCTTGCCCGACCTCGAGGAAGCGCTCGACCACGAGTCCACCGACTTCACCGAGTACGCCAGGCGGGCCGCGGCGACCGGTGTCTGGAATGCTGCCCGCGTTGCAGCGGGACGCGCGTGATGGCCGCCATCGAGTCGTCCGCCGTGGTCGCGCTGGAGTCCGCGGCCCTCATCGCGGCGGCGGCGACCGGAGGAATCTACCTCGCGTTCTCGATCCTGGTTGTCCCGGCTCTGCGCCGGTGTGAGGCCTCGACCGCGGTTGAGGTAATGAAGCGGGTGAACGAGCTGGCGCTGCGGCCCCCGTTTATGGTGCTGTTTTGTGGCGGGGCGGCGGCCGCCGCCGGAGTGGCCGTATACGAAGCATCCACCGATCGCAGCCTGCTCGGCCTCGCTGGGGCCGGCCTTGTATTGGTCTCCTTCGTGGTCACCGTGACCGTCAACGTTCCCCGCAATACTCGCCTCGCCGCGGTAGCCACCGGCGGCCGCGCTGCCACCGCGACCGCAGGCTGGGCGATCTTCGAGCGGGGATGGACCCGGGCCAACTCCGTGCGCTGCGCGGCGTCGATCGGAGGTGCGCTGGCGCTGGCAGCATCTCTCGTCCGCTGAATGATGTAAAAACGCACGGTCGTACACTTCGGGAATGAATGAAACAACAACGATCATCTCCGACAACAGCGCCTGGTGGTTCGCCCTCTCGATCGTGAATGCGGGGCTCGCCGAGAGTAAGGGACGCCGACGCTGGATCTGGTTTGTGCTCTCACTCTTCCTCGGCCCGCTGGCTACGGCACTGATCGTGGTTTGGCCGCGGCCGGGTTCGGCGACGCCTCCCCTCGGCACCGGACGGGCTGGCAACCAGGGGTTCGACCAGCACTGACGAGGGGCGACGCGTCAGGCGGGTTGCGCCTGACGCGCCAGGATTGTCGCTGCGATTACAACCGCGCAGACCAAGGCGATCGCAACGATAACGCCGGCGATACCGAGCGACGGGGCCAGGAACGGCAGCGCCAGCACCACACCCGCCGCGGGCAGGATGGCCGCGGGGCGGATCACCAGCCGGGTGACCAGGGGCGCGTGCACCAGCCAGAGCAGCATCAGGAAAACCGCGGTGGGAATCGCGACGGCCTCGGTCGCGCCGATCGCGGAAATCTCCAGGTGATGGCCGGTGGCTTCCACCGCGACTTCCAGGCCGGCCCCCACGGCGGCGAGCGCCGCGAAGATACCGTAGTGCCCGTATCCCCAGACATAGGAGAGACCGCGTCTGATCTCGAGGCTCTCCCCCGCGGGCTCGAGGAAGTACAACCACCAGAGCGCGAAGAGCACCACAACCCCGGCGAGGGCGACCACCACAAGCTGGGCGCTGACACCGGCAGTCACCAGGGCGCCCTGCACCCCGGTCGTCGCGGCGAGCACGCTCTCGCCGAGCAGGATGATGGTGAACAGCCCGTACCGCTCCGCGATGTGGTGCGGATGCCAGGGAGTTCCTCCGGTGCGTTCCGCCCACGGCGGCACACTGAGTTCGAGGGCAACAAGTGCAAGGGTCACGGCAACGGTGACAACAACCGCGGTGTCTGGGAGGAATAGTCGACCCCACCAGCCGACCTGCAGCACGATAATTCCAGCGGCATACCGGAAGGACGTCTGACGTCCGTCTGGGTATTCGATTCCGGCGCGAATCCACTGCGCGGCGAGGCCAAGGCGCATCACGAAGTAGCCGATGGTGATGGCAAGCAGGTTGCCGTCGTTGAATGCGGCGGGCACTCCCGCAGCGAGAACGAGCACTCCGATCATCTGTACCATCACGAGCAGGCGGTAAGGCACATCGTCGGTGTCGTATGCGGAGGCAAACCAGGTGAAATTCATCCACGCCCACCAGATCGCGAAAAACACCATCGCGAAGGGAACGAGCATCGCCCCGGCATGGCCCTCGATGATCGCGTGGGCGAGCTGCGCGGTGACCTGGGCGATGGCGACCACAAATGTGAGGTCGAAGAGCAGCTCGAGTGGACTGGAGACGCGGTGCGGCTCTTTGGTGTCGCGTCCGGTCATTCGCCGGCGAAGGGGAGATGTCGCGGGGTGCGTCATTGTCGAATTATAGGGAGGCCACCCCCGCTGGCACAGCCTCCGCCGGTCGAGGTGTGTCACGCCGTCCGGGGTACCGGGACGGAATCGGGAGGGCGGCTTGACCCTGTCCCGAGGTCATGGTCTTGAGTGGGTTTCGGATGCACCGGGAGCATCCCGCCGGCAGCAGGCCGGATGGTGCCCGCTGAGTCCCGCATTGCGGGGCCACCGGGAACACCCCAGAGGACAACCACACCCATCAACAGGACAGGGAACCGGGATGACCAACGCCCCGCACCACACCGAAGCCACACCGCGCACCCGGCAGGACGCCGTGTTCGCTGTGCCGACCCCGCTGTCGGAGCGCTCGCTCGCACCTGACCTCGCACGGGGCATGATGCTCCTGCTGATTGCGCTCGCCCACGTTCCCTTTTTCCTCTACACCTCCCCCACAGGAGCGGGCGGGCTTCACCCGATCGTGGGGAACGTCGCGGACAGGATCGCCCAGGCCTTCACCATCGTTGTGGTCGATGCCCGGGTGTGGACGATGTTCGGGTTCCTGTTCGCGTATGGGATCGGGCAGATGTACACCCGCCAACTGGCGCGGGGTACCAGCACGACCGATGCGCGACGCCTGCTGCGCCGACGCCACCTGTGGATGATCGTGTTCGGGGCGCTGCACGCGGTGTTGCTCTGGCAGGGCGACATCATTGGTTCCTACGGGCTGATCGGACTAATCATGGTGCCGCTGTTCCTTGGCCGCACCGATCGCACCCTGAAGATCTGGCTGGGAATCCTGCTCACCCTGGCTGCGGCCGTCGCCGCGCTGGGAGTGCTGGTGTCGATGGTCATGACGGCCCAGCCTGAACTTATCCCCTCCGACGCGCAGCGGCTCAGCATCGCCGAGCCGAACTACTGGGTGTCCGCCCTCGAGCGCATCCCCGCCTGGATCACCGTGCTGAGCGGAAGCCTGATCGGATTGGCGCTGCCTGCCGCGTTTCTGATGGGGATACTGGCCGCACGCCACCGGATCCTGGACGAACCCGCCCGCCACCTGGTGCTGCTGCGTCGACTGGCAATCGGGGGCATCTCGATCGGCTGGACCACCGGGGTCATCTTCGCACTGCAGCACACGGGGATTATCAGCATCGCCCCGGATCCCGCGATGTTGAACATCAACTTCTTCACCGGGATCTTCACCGGGGTGGGTTACGCGGCCCTGTTCGGCCTGGTCGCGCATCGGCTCTCGGGGCGGGCAGCGGTGCACAGCCGCCCGGTGCGCTGGATCAGCGCCCTCGGTCGGCGCTCGATGAGCGGCTACCTTGCCCAGTCCGTCGCCTGGGGACCGGTGCTGGCAGCCTGGGGACTCGGCCTCGGCGCTCACCTGTCCAGCTGGTCGATGGTGCTTTACGCCGTTTCGGTGTGGACAACTACGGTCGCCCTGGCGGCGGCGATGGAACACCGTGGCCTGCGCGGGCCAGCCGAAGTGGCCCTGCGGAGGTTGACCTACGGAGGCGCGCGCACAGTGCCTGGCAACAGGACCGGGGCGGAGTAAGCCGCGGACATATCAAAAAGCACGTCGCCCCGCCCGATAGACCGGGCGGGGCGACGACGTAACGCGGTGTGTTGTGTTCGGCCGCTTATTCCGCGGTGACGAACCCGTTGTCCACGAGGAATTCGAGGGCAACATCGGTCGGTTCCTCGCCGCCCTCATCCACCCGCAGGTTCAACGCGCGCAGCGTGTCGTCGGTGATCTCGGGAGAGATCTGCTCAAACACGTCGGCGAGCCCCGGGTACTGCTCGAGTGTCTCGGTGTTCAGTACGGCGGCGACGTTGTAGGCGGGGAAGAACCCGCGGTCGTCCTCGAGGACGGTCAACCCGAGGGACTCGACCCGGCCATCGGTGGTGAAGACCTCGCCGAAGTTGCAGGTGCCGCGGTCGATGGCGGTGTAGACGGCGCCGGTGTCGAAGATGCTGACGTTGGAGTCCGGCACCCCGTCCGCACTGCCGCGTTCGAGATCGTAGGCGGCAAGCATCGGGTTCATACCATCCAGCCGGGAATTGAACTCCGGCTCGACGCAGAACGTGCGGTCCTCGACCGGAAGCGCCGCCATCTCGGACATGGTGGTGATACCGAGCCTCTCGGCAGCATCCGTTCCCATTGCCATCGCATAGGTGTTGTTCAGCGGAGCCGTCGGCAGCCAGGTCAGACCGTTGGCGGCATCCGCGTCACGGACCGCTTCATACTGTTCCAACTGGTCGGGGATTCCCTCAGCCTCGCCGAGGTAGGAGATCCAGGCGGTGCCGGTGTATTCCCAGGTCATGTCGGCGCCGCCGGTGGTCATCAGCTGCCGGGCGGGAACGCTGCCGGGCACGTTGGTGAGATCGACGACGTCAAAACCGGCGGCTTTGGCCGCGAGCACGGCGATCTTGCCGAGGATGATCTGCTCGGTGAAGTTCTTCGAGGTGACCGTCAGCGTGGCGCCGTCCGGCAGCTCGAGTGGGCTGATCGACCCGGCGCCGACCTCGGGAGAGAAGGAGGCGGCCGGTTGCAGGCCGCAGCCGGTCAGGGCGAGCATCCCGGCACCAACAATGGCGGTGCCGGCGAGGATGCGGGTGCGCAGGCGACGCGCGGAGGCCGAGCGGCCGGACGCGGGGCGGGTGGAGGCGGATCGTGTCATCACGGTCAGAGTCCCTTCGGGTGCGCGACAAACTCGACAACGCGGCCCAGCCAGTCGATGAACAGGGCGAGCAGGGCGATGAGGAGGGCTCCGGAGACCAGCACGGTGGTCAGGTAGAGGTTCACACCGGTAACGATCAGCAGTCCGAGGCCGCCACCGTTGACAAAAGCGGCGAGTGACGCCGTACCAACAAGCAGCACAAGTGCGGTGCGGATCCCGGCGAGCATCACGGGAACCGCCAGCGGCAACTCCACCTTGAACAGCACAGCGGAGGCGGACATCCCCATTCCCCGGCCGGCCTCGACCAGAGGCGCGGGAACGCCGCGGAGGCCAATCATGGTGTTGCTGAGCACGGGAAGCGCGGCATACAGCACCAGCGCGACGATGGATGCCCAGAAACCGGAGGTAATAAAAATGGCGAGGAGGACCACAAGGCCGATGGCGGGGGCCGCCTGGCCGAAGTTGGCCACGGCGAGGATGGGCGCACTGAAGCGGCGAAAGCCTGCCCTGGTCAGCAGGACCCCGAGCGGGATCGCAATGATGAGCACGATGGCTGCGGCGACGAAGGTGAGTTTGAGGTGCTCGACGGTCGCACCCCACAGGGTCGCCGGGTCGAGTGTGGTGCGTTCGGTCGCGGTCAACGGTGCGACGTTCAGCCAAACGAGGAAGAGGCCGAGCACCGCGAAGATGGCGACCGGCTGCGCGATCAGGCTCTTCCAGGTGGCCGAGCTGACCTCGACGGTCTCGGCAGCGGGGGCCGCCGCGACGCCCACGGCGGGTGCCTCGGGACCGTCCCCGATCGTTCCCGGGCTGGTTCCCGTCAGGGCACTCATGATGCGGTGACCGTTTCCGGCTCGATGCCCGGGGCGCTGATTGCTTCGATGGTCCCCGTATTGGTACCGACGGGGGCAACGCCGGCGACTTCCGCGCGCAGCGTGCGGATAGCATCCATCACGGTCTCGACGTCGATGACGCCGATGAACTTGTCGCGGCGTCCGGTCACGAGCGCAGCGCCCACACTGGAGACCAACATGGTGTCGAGCGCATCGTTCAGTGTTGCGCCGCTGCCAACAACGGGCAGTTTCTCGGCACGCTCGGCACCGAGGTGTTCGAGGCGGGAGACCTGGCGGCGGGACAGCCACTGCAACGGGCGTTCACGCTCGTCGACAACCACCACGTGGTTGTGCTTGGCGGCGTCCATCCGGGCAAGGACCTCGCTGCCGACGTCGCCGGGATTCGCGGTGACGGCGCCGGCGAGGGCGACATCCTTGACCCGCCTCAGCTTCAGTTGTTTCAGGCCGGCGCCGGAGCCGATGAAGTTCTCAACAAATTCGTTGGCGGGCTCGGCGAGAATGCGTTCCGGGGTGTCGTACTGCACGATATGCGCACCCTCGGTGAACACTACGATCCAGTCGCCGAGTTTCACCGCCTCATCGAAATCGTGGGTGACGATGATGATGGTTTTCTGCAGCTCTTCCTGGATGCGAATGAGTTCGTCCTGCAGGCGCTGGCGGGTGATGGGGTCGACGGCGCCGAACGGCTCGTCCATCAGTAGCACGGGCGGGTCTGCGGCGAGGGCGCGTGCGACACCGACGCGCTGCTGCTGGCCGCCGGAAAGCTCTTTCGGGAAGCGGTCGCGGTACTGGGCAGGGTCGAGGGACACCAGCTCAAGCAGTTCGTCGACGCGGGCGGCGATTTTTTCTTTACTCCAGCCGAGCATCTTCGGCACGATCGCGATGTTCGCGGCGACCGTCATGTGCGGGAAGAGCCCACCGGCCTGGATGACGTAGCCGATGCGGCGGCGCAGTTCGTCGCCGTCGATGCTTGTGACGTCTTCATCACCGAGGACGATGCGGCCCTCGGTGGGCTCGATCAGCCGGTTGATCATTTTGAGGGTGGTCGTTTTGCCGCAGCCGGACGGGCCGACCAGCATCACGATCTTGCCGGCGGGAATCTCCAGTGTGATGCCGTCGACGGCGGGCTTGTCCTGCCCCGGGTACCTCTTGGTGACGTTTTCAAGCAGGATCGACTTGCCGCTGATGGATCCGGCGGGCGGAGCGGTGATAACGGAGTGATCAGACACGGATACCTCTTGGTGTGGTCAGTCGGCCGAGGCCGAGGAGGAGAAGGTCGAGGACCAGCGCGAGCAGGACGATGCCGATCACCCCGGTGAGAACGGATTCGAGCGAGTTGGCCCCGCCAAGACGCGAAAGGCCGGAGAAGATGAAACCACCGAGGCCCGGGCCGAGCACGTACGCGGCAACCGCGGCGATACCCATCACCATCTGCGCGGAAACACGAATTCCGCCGAGGATGACAGGCCAGGCCAGCGGCAGCTCGATGGTGAAAAAGGAACGGGCGCGTCCCATACCGATTCCACGCGCTGACTCAATCACCGCAGCATCCACGCCGGACAGGCCAACAATCGCGTTCCGCAGGATTGGCAGGATGGCGAAGAAGGTGACCACGGCCACAGCCGGAGCCACACCGAATCCGAAGGGCGCGATCAGCAGGCCGACGAGTGCGAACGACGGGATGGTGAGCCCGATGGCCGATACCGTGTTGGCGATGGAGCTGAAGAAACGGCTGCGGTGGACCAGCGCGGCGATACCCACGGCGAAGAGTGTGGCCAGCAGCAGGCACTGGACTACAAGGCTCAAATGTTGCAGTGATGCGAACGCGATTTCTGGAAACCGGCTCTCGAGAAAATCCCCCACGGCACGCCGTCCTATTCGTTAGATCGATCGAGTCATCTCGACGGCGCAGGTACTACTGCCGGCGATGGCCACGCCTCTCGGGGATTGCGAAAATGCAACCCCGGGCGGGCCCTAAAAAGTCATGTGTGATTAAGACCATAGTCAGTGACTTTTGAAACTGACTGTGCTATTGACAGGGATTACCCAGCTTCGTCGGTGCGATTCGCCGTAATTTCCTGATGCCCTTTGAGTGGCGGATGTTGTTGTGCGACGTTAGCGAACGCCGCGCATAAGTCGCAGTACCGGGCGGCTTCCGGCGAGGAGCGCGGCCCCGATCACGATCGCGATGGCCCCGAGCATCCCGAAATATGGCGCTTCATTCTCGGGATCGTAGAGAGACGCTAGCGACCCGGACAGGGCGGTGCCGAGGGCGATCGAGAGGAAAAACAGCGCCACCATCTGGGTGCGGAAGCGGGCGGGGGCGAGCTTGGTCGAGATGGAGAGGCCAACCGGGGACAGCAGTAGTTCCGCGATGGTGAACACGAACAGGATCAGGACAATCACAAGCACCGGGGTGCCGTTGGCGCCGGTGCCGGCGAACGGGATAAAAAGCAGGAAACCGACGCCGACTCCCGCGGTTCCCAACCCGAACTTCACCGGGGTGGAGGGCTGGCGGGTGCCGAGTTTTGTCCAGAGGGCGGCGAAGACGCCGGAGAGCACAATGATAAAGACCGGGTTGATCGACTGCACCCAGGCGACCGGGAATTGCCAGCCGAAGATGTCGCGGTTGAGACGCTGGTCTGCGTAGATGGTGAGCACCGTGAACTGCTGCTGGTACAGCGCCCAGAACGCGGCGCTGGCAAGGAAGAGGGGGATAAAAGCGAAGACGCGGCTACGTTCGTCTTCGCTGATCTCGTGGGTGCGCAGGATGACCACAAAATAGGCGACCGCCGCGAGGATGATGACGCCGATGACCACGCTGGCCAGGTTCTCCGGGGTGACAAGGCCGAGGACAACGGCCAGGACGATGACAGAGATGCCGGCCACCGCGATGAGGATCGCCCGCCGGTAGTGGTCGCGCGGCAACGGGTTCGGCAGGATGTCGCCCTCTTTGGGCAGGCGGCGCCGGCCCACGGAGTACTGGATGAGGCCAGCGGCCATCCCGACGGCGGCGAGTCCGAAACCGAAGTGGAAACCGAGTGTCGACTGCAGCAGGCCGGTGAGCAGGGGGCCGAAAAATGCCCCGAGGTTCACGCCGAGGTAGTAGAGCGAGAAGCCGGCGTCGCGGCGCGGGTCGTCCCGGCTGTAGAGGGTACCGACCAACGTGGTCGCGGTTGCCTTGACGCCACCGCTGCCGACCGCGATGAGCAGCAGTCCGACTACCACGCCGGGGACCCCGGGGATCAGTGCGAGCGAGATGTGCCCGGCCATCACCACCGCAGCGCTGGCGAACAGGGTGCGTTCTGCGCTCAGCAGGCGGTCGGCGACCCACGCGCCGAGCACCGTCGACAGGTAGACACCGCCGCCGTAGGCGCCGACAATTCCGGCGGCGACCGACTCGGGGATGGCGAGGCCGCCGTCTGCGACCGAGTAGTAGAGGTAGAGCAGCAGGATTCCCTGCATGCCATAGAACGAGAAACGCTCCCACAGTTCCACCCCGAAGAGGGTCGCGAGGGGGCGCGGCTGGCCGAGGAATCCTGTGTCGTGCGGAGTGTCGGGCGAGCCGGCCTCTTCCGCCTTCGCGGTGCTCACCCGGCCTATGTTGGCACCATCGACTGGTCGCCACAAGCGGCTGGAATGGTGTGCGGTTCCGCGACTCCCCGGTTCAGGTGGCGCTGGCCGGCACCAGCGAGGTTGTGCGGTCGAAAACCGTTGTACCGCCGACATTAACGGTGTCGCCGTCGCCGATCTCGGTGGCGAGGCGGGAGCCGCGGCCCTGTTCGATGGTGAGGTCGCGCCCAAGCATGGCGGTGATGCGCACAGCCGCCGCCCCGGTCGCCTCGTCCTCCCTGATGTCGAATCCGGGGGCGAACATCCGGGAGCGCATCCGGCCGCCGGCCTCGTCAATCCACGCCCAGGCGTAGTGCTTGCCCGCGGTGAAGGCTGCGGGGTCGAGGGCATCAACGTCGGCGGGCGTTGCCAGGGGCATCCATTCGAATTCGGGAGCCCAGGCCGCCTTGCCGCTGATCCAGGTCACGGAGGCATCTTCACTGCCGGTGCCGGTGTACCGCACCGCGACGTCCCCGGCCTTTTCCACCAGCAGAGCCACCGGGATCCCCTGCCGGGCGAGCCACCAGGCCACCCCGACGCTCGGGTGGCCGGCGAAGGGCAGCTCGCCCGCCGGCGTGAAGATGCGGATGCTCGCCGTGCGGTTGGGGGTGTCCCCGGTGACGCTGCCGATAAACACTGTTTCACTGAAGCCCAGCTGTCGCGCGATCCCCTGCTCGCGGCCGGCGGTCACCTCCGACGCCCAGATGATGCCGAGCTCGTTTCCGAAGTCACCGTCGCCGTCAGTGAAGACGCGCACCACGTCGACGTCGACGGCCTGCGGGATTGCCGATGCTTCCTGTGTTTTGTCCATTCCTCGATTGTGGCGTGCGGCAGCGGCGGCCGCCCGGTCCAATCCGGGGTCGGTGGACGGCGATCAGCCCCGGAGTTCGGCGAGGACCTCGGTCAGCTGCTCGACGGCCCAGTCGAGGTCGTGCTCTTCGACAACGATCGGCGGGGCGAAGCGGATGGTGGAGCCGTGGGTGTCCTTGGCGAGGACACCACGCTCCATCAACATTTCGCAGACCTGGCGGCCGCTCGCCAGTGCCGGGTCGATGTCGATACCGGCCCAGAGCCCGACGCCGCGCACCTCAACAACACCGTGGCCGAGCAGGCCGCGCAGGTTCTCGAGGAGGCGTTCGCCGAGGCGGCGGGCACGCTGCTGGTACTCCCCCGTTTCGAGCAGTTCGACTACCGCGAGGCCAACAGCGGTCGCCAGCGGGTTGCCGCCGAACGTCGAGCCGTGTTCGCCGGGGCGGAGCACCCCGAGGATGTCGCGGTTTCCGACCACCGCACTCAGCGGGAGGATCCCGCCGCCGAGCGCCTTACCGAGCAGGTACAGGTCGGGGACAACTCCCGCGTTGTCGCACTGGAAGGTTGCACCGGTGCGGCCGAGGCCCGACTGGATCTCATCGGCGATAAACAGCACGTTCCGGCGGGTGGTGATCTCGCGCACCGCGGGCAGGTAGTCGGGCCCCGGCACAACGATTCCGGCCTCACCCTGGATGGGCTCGAGCAGCACGGCGACCGTGTTGCTATCGATGGCGGCCTCGAGCGCCGCGGCATCCCCGTACGGCACACTGCGGAACCCCGGGGTGAACGGGCCGAAGTCGGCCCGCGCCTGCTCGTCGTTGGAGAAACTGATAATGGTGGTGGTGCGGCCGTGGAAGTTACCGTCGGCCACGATGATGTTGGCCTTGTTGGCCTCAACACCCTTGATGCGGTACCCCCAGGCGCGGGCGATTTTGATGCCGGATTCCACGGCCTCGGCGCCCGTGTTCATGGGCAGCACCATGTCTTTGTTCGCCAGACGCGCGAGTGCGGTCACAAACGGGCCGAGGCGGTCATTGTGGAACGCCCGGCTGGTCAGGGTGATGCGGTCGAGCTGGTTTTTCGCCGCGGCAACCAGCGCGGGATGCCCGTGGCCGAAGTTCACCGCGGAGTAGGCGGCGAGGCAATCGAGGTAGCGGCGGCCCGCAGCATCCGTCACCCAGGCGCCCTCACCGTGGCTGACCACCACCTCGAGCGGGTGGTAGTTGTGGGCGGCGTGCTCGTTCTCCTGGCCGATAAATCCGGCGGCGGCGGTGCTGGTGCTTTCGATGGTGTGAGGGGACGCGAGGGTCATGAGCGCAGCTCCAGGGTGCAGCATTTGACGCCGCCGCCGCCGAGCAGCAGCTCAGACAGGTCGACACCGATTGGGTTGTAGCCGCGTTCGCGCAACTGGGCTTCGAAGCCGACCGCGCGGGTGGCGATGACCACGTTGTAGCCGTCGCTGAACGAGTTGAGGCCGAGCACCGCCGCATCCGTCTCGCTGACGAGGATAGCTTCGGGGTAGCGCTCCTCGAGGATGGCGCGGCTGTCGGCGCTGAAGGCCGAGGGCAGGTAGGCGATGTTGCTGTCGTCGAGCACGGCGATCGCCGTGTCGAGGTGGTAGAAACTCGGGTTGACCAGTTCGAGGGTGATGACCGGGCGGCCGAAGATCTGCGCCATCTCGGCATGGCTGTGTGCCGCGCTGCGGAAACCGGTACCGGCGAGGATCACGTCGCCGACCAGCAGGAAGTCCCCTTCGCCCTCGTTCACGTTCTCGGGCTCGCGCACATCGAAGCCATTGGCGGCGAACCAGCGCATGTAGGCAGGGCCCTCCGGCTGGCGCTGCACATGGGTGAAGCTGGCACCGTAGGCGATGCCATCGAGCACAAACCCGCCGTTGGCGGCGTAGACCATGTCGGGGAGGCCATCGACGGGGTCGACGAGTTTCACGTCGAAACCGAGGTCGAGGTAGGTCTGGTACAGCGTCTCCCACTGGTGCACCGCGAGGGCGGTGTCTGTGGGGATCGCGGGGTCCATCCACGGGTTGATCCGGTAAACCACCGTGAAGTAGCTGGGGCGGCACATCAGCACGGTACGTGCGGCGGGGGTGCGCACGGGCGCGGTGGGAGAAGTGTCTGTCAACGTCATGAATCCAGTCTGAACGCAACCATCATCAGTTTTTCGCTGAACAGCGCAGGAAATCATCGAGTTACGCGGCCCCCTGGCAAATAATCGCCGTCACGGTCGTAGGCTGGAGGGATGGACACGCTCGACTACGGAATCATCGACCTGCTCAAACGTAACGCCAGGGCCGGCTACGGCGACATCGGCGACGTGGTGGGGCTGTCGGCGTCCGCCGTGAAACGGCGCGTCGACCGTCTGGTGCACGACGGCGTGATCCGAGGGTTCACCATCCAGGTGGACCCCGAGGTCGACGGGATGTCCACCGAGGCGTACGTCGAATTGTTCTGCCGCGGCACCGTCGCCCCAACCGAACTGAAGCGCATCCTGTCCGGGGTTCCCGAAGTCATCTACGCCGGTACCGTCACCGGGTCGGCCGACGCAATTGTGCACATGCGCTCACGCGACATCCCCTCGCTTGAGGAAGCATTGGAGAAGGTACGCAACGCGCCGAACGTCGACCACACCCGCAGCGCGATCGTGCTGTCGAAGCTGGTCAACCGCGCCGCGGAGTGACCGCGGGCACCATCGCCGGGATGTGGCCTACTGGCGCGAGGCGGACTTGCCGTCGTCGTCTGGACCCTTGCCCTCGATCTCCTCGATGGTGATGACCGCATTGATCAGCGCGAGGTGGCTGAGTCCCTGCGGAAGGTTGCCGAGGAATTCGAGCGTGTCCGGGTCGATCATCTCGGAGTAGAGCCCGACATCGTTGGACAGGGCGACGAGTTCGTCCATCCGCGTCTTCGCCTCGTCGAGCCGACCGACGCAGGCCAGGGCGCCGGCGAGCCAGAAGGCGCAGGCGACAAACGTGCCCTCCTCAACGTCCACCCCGGAGTAGCGGTACAGCAGCGGGCCCCGGCCGAGCTCGGCCGCGAGGGCGTCGATGGTCTGCGACATCCGCTCGCCCCGGTCGAACCCACTCGGGGCGTGGAGCAGGATCGACGCGTCCAACTTCTCGCTGCCCGGATACCAGACGTAGCTTTTACGCCCCTCCGACCAGCAGTTCTCCTGAACCCACTGGTAGATGCGGTCGCGTTCCTGCTTCCAGCGCACCGCGTCGCCGGGGATCTGGCCGAGCTCGTTCAGCGCGATCGCCGACTGCAGCGCCTGCCAGCAGCCGAGCTTCGACGTTGTGTAGTGCTGCTGGTCTTCGAGTTCCCAAATTCCCGCATCGCGTTGCAGCCAGCTGTCGCAGGCCTTGTCTGCGACGGTGGCCAGCAGGTGCCCGGTCTCGTCGTCGAGGACGTTGCCGTCCTTGACGTAGGCCAGCATCACGTCGAGCAGGTCGCCGTAGACACCGAGCTGGATCTGGTCCTCCGCAGCATTGCCCACCACAACGGGGCCGGTCTTCCTCCAGCCGGGAACATCCGGATTCTCGGTGCCGGAGGGCGTTTCCCCGTCGAGGGTGTAGAAAATCTCCAACTCGGGATGCTGCCGGATGGTGGTGACCAACCAGGAGACGGCCGCATGGGTTTCCTCGCGGAGCCCGAACCGCAGCAGGGCGTGCACCGTGTAGGCGAGGTCGCGCACCCAGGCGAAACGGTAGTCGTAGTTTTTGTCGCCGCCGATGCGTTCGGGCAGCGAGGTGGTGGCTGCCGCGGCGATCGCCCCGGTTGGGCTGTGGATCAGCAGCTTGAGGGCCAGTGCGCTGCGGTGCACTGCTTCGGCCCACTGGCCGTCGAAGGCGAATTCTTCCGACCAGAACTCCCAGTTGGCGATCGTGCGGTCGATGCCCTTGTCAACGAGGTCGGGGGTGAGGAGGCGCAGCGGTTCGCCGTTGGTTGCCGACAGGGCGAGCAGGTGGCGCGAGCCGACGGCGGTGCTGAACGCTCCGGTGAGCTCCTGTGTGCCCGGCTCGGCCGGGCCGTGGTTCAGCCCCACCAGCCCGAGCTGCACCTGCCCCACCGTGATCACCGCACCATTGGTGGTCTCGCGCACCCACGGGGATGCCGAATTGAAAATCGTGCCAGGCGACACACTCCAGCGCATCGCAACGGACCCGCTGGCCCCGTCGACCCGCCTGGCCAGTTCCGCCCACGGCAGCCGCCCCGCGATGCCGGTGACCAGCGCATCGGTGACCGTCACGCTGCCGTCTACGGTGATGAAGGTGGTTTCGAGCACGTTTGTGCCGGGAAGGTAGCGGCGCGAAACAGTGAAATCGGCGACCGGGCGCAGGTCAATGGACCCGCCGCGGCGGCCGTCGAGCAGGCGCGCGAACACCGGTGGGGTTGTCAGGTTCGGAACCGGGAACCAGTCGATCGACCCGTCGTCGGCCACCAGCGCGACGGTTCGGCCATCACCGAGGGCCGCATAGGAGCGCAGGTCGACGTAGCCGTCCTGCCGCGGGGCTGGCGCGGAAGCATCCGTCGCTCGATTCCGGATCGGCTTTCCACCGTTGCCCCGTGCCGGGGTGGCAGCATCCTGCATCAGCTCGTTGACAACGTCATCCGTGGTGGTCATGCGCGGTGGCGTGGTGCGCTCGAGGCGGAGCCGAAGAGCCGCACGGGGTACCCCTGGGTGGAGGTATCGATGGCGAAGATGCAGCCGGAGAGGGGATTTTCGCGCAACTGCTGCTCGGTGAGGTTCTCACGCGCGGACATCACAAAAAGGGTGGAGAGGGTGGGTCCGCCGAAAACCACCGAGGTGATGTTGGGGGCGGGAAGGGCAATCGAGAGGTCTTCGACACCGTCCGGGCTGTAGCGGACGACACGGCCGCCACCGTAAATGCCGCCCCACAGGTACCCTTCGACGTCGAGCGTGAGGCCGTCGTGCATCTCGCCGGTGTGGAATACCTCCACGTCGGTCAGCTCGCCGCTGGCGCTGTAGTCGCCGCGGTAGATCGTTTTCACCGAGGTATCGGTGAAATACATGGTGTGGCCGTCCGCACTGAATTCGATGCCGTTCGCCGTGCCAAATCCGCCGCGCAGCACCCGCTGGGTGCCGTCTGTGTCGATCGAGTAGAGGGCACCGACCGCCTCGGCGGGATCCGCGGGGTCGGCGGCGGTAAGCACCATCGACCCGGTTATCCAGCGACCGTACGGGTCGGCTTTGCCTTCGTTCAGGCGCAGGCCGGGGCGGCGGTGGGTGATGGTGCTGAGCACGGCGACTTCGGTGCCGCTGTCGTCGGTGAGGATGACCCGGTCGCCGAGGGACACCACAAATCCGCCGCCCTCGGCCGGGGCGAAAGACGCCACCGGCGCTGGGAGGGAGATCGAGGCGTCGTCTGCGCCGTAGGGGGATCCGGCCAGGGGACTGCGGTGGATGAGGCCTGCGGTGATGTCGCACCAGAGCAGGGCACCTTCCGCCGATTCCTCCGCGGAGCTCCCTTCGGCATCGCCCACCGTTTCACCGGCGAGGTTTCCCGGATCCCAGACCGGGCTTTCCCCCAGGATGGCGCGCGAACTTCGGAATAAGCGGGGCTCGCCCGTGGTGACTGCCATGGGACCACTGTACGAAGCCCGGCTGGAAAGTTGGTGCGGGTCGCACCCGGACAGCACAACCGCGGATGCTCCACCCTCCGGTGCAGCATCCGCGGTCGCGACCGTTCAGGAGCGCAGGGTGCGGGTGAGCCCGAGCACACGTTCGATCACGATCACAATGCCAAGCGAGAAAACGATCAGCAGCACCGACAGGGCGGCAACTTCCGGTCCGGCCTGGGTTTCCATGTGGTCGAGCAGCGCGACGGGAAGCGGAGTGACCGCGAAGCCGCTGAGGAACAGCGACACGATGGCCTCATCGAAGGACACCAGGAACGCCAGGACCCCGCCGGCGATGATTCCCGGGCGGATCAACGGCAGCGTCACCCGGCGGAAGGTGACAAAGTTCGACGCCCCAAGCACCCGGGCAGCATCCTCACTCGACGCATCCACCGTGGTCAGGCTGACCGTGATGGTGCGCACCGCATAGGGGATACAGAGAACCACATGGGCGAGGATCAGCCCGACGTAGCCGTCGGTCAGCCCGAGTGGCGCGAAAAACAGCAGGAGCGCGAGGCCGAGCACGATGTTCGGGACCAGGAGCGGCGAGAGGAAAAATGATTGCGCCGCAGCGGATCCGCGAAACCTGTACCGCGTGAACGCGAGCGCCGCGGTGGTGCTGACAATAAGGGTGAGCGTGGTCGCGAACACGGCGATGACCAGCGAGGTCCACAGTCCGCTGACAAAGGCGGGGGTGGAGAACACGGTTGTGTACGCGTCGAGGGTGAAACCCTCCGGAGGGAACCGCAGAAACGTCGAGGTGTCGAAGGACACCACAAAGATGACGAGGATCGGCAGCCAGAGGAAGGCGAAAATGAGACCAACAACAATGCGGTTGGTGGTGGTGGCGATGGTGTCGTTCACAGTCCGCTCATCCTCCGCTCGACCCGTTTTTGCAGGATTTGGTACAGGCTGATCGCCACACCAAAAATGACGATGAGCACGATGGACAGGGCGGCCGCGAGCGGCCAGTTGAGCTGGTTGGTCGCCTGGTCGTAGATTTCGGCGGCGAGCACAAACACGCGTCCGCCACCGATGAGCCTCGGCGTCACGTAGGCGCTGATGGTCAGCACAAACACCAGCAGCGCTGCGGTCAACACCCCGGGGAGGGTCAGTGGAAGGGTGATACGCACGAACCGGGTGATGCGGTTGGCCCCGAGCGAGGCCGCAGCCTGTTCGAGGTCGGTGTTCAATCGCCCGAAACCGCTCGACATGGCCAGTACCGCGTACGGCAGGAAGATCTGCACAAGGGCGATCACCACACCGGTGAAGTTGTTGGAGAGCTGGATGGGACGGTCGGTGAGGCCGAGCCCGCCAAGGACGGTGTTGATCAGGCCTTGGTTGCCGAGTACCACCATCCACCCGTAGGTGCGGGCGACCGAGGACACCAGCATGGGCGCGATGGCGAACATGGTGAGCAGCGCCTTGTATTTCGACGTTGTGCGGGCCAGGAACAGTGAGAGCGGGTAGGCAACCACAATGGTGAGCGCGGCGACCCAGCAGCCGAGGGCGAGCGTGGTACCGGCAACCTTGAAGTAATACGGGTCGGTGAAAACCTCGAGGAACGAGTCGAAGCTGAAGGTCAGCTCGATCCCCCCACCGCCGATGAACCGGTTGAACGCCATCCGCACCACCCAGAGCATGGGGACGAAGTAGGAGAACGTGAGGATCAGCAGGCCGGGGAGGATCAGCCACCAGATACCGGAGATTCGACGCCGCGGCCGCCCAACCGGGGGTGTGGTGGGGGGCACGCGTGGTGGAGATTCGGAGACGGACGTCATCATTCCCCCAGCAGGCGAAGGTCGTCGCTCAGCCAGGACACCCGCACCCGGTCGCCCTGCGCGAGCAGCCGCGCGGCCGATGCGGAGGTTTCGACGTCGAGGGTGGTCCCGGCCACGTCAACCCGGTAGGCGATCTGGTCTCCCGTGTAGCTGGTGGAGCGCACCACCCCGTCGAAGACCGGGCGGCCCGGGGTCGACAGGGACTGCGCCGCCGTTTCGTCGCCGGGAACAACGGTGATCGCCTGCGGGCGGATCATGGCGGTGGTGGATGTGTGGGGCGAGGGGGATGCTGCAACGGCGAGCTTGCCAAAACCGGCGACATCCACCACCCCACCAGCCAGGGAGTTCACGTCGAAGAGGTTCGCGCGGCCGATGAAGGTGGCCACAAAAATGCTCGACGGGCGCTCGTAGATCTCGGCGGGAGTGCCCACCTGGGCAACGATCCCGTTGTTCATCACGGCGACACGGTCGGCCATCGACAACGCCTCGTCCTGGTCGTGCGTGACAAACACGGACGTTGTGCCGGAGGCCTGCTGGATCTCGCGGATCTGCACCCGCAGCGATTCCCGCAGCTTGGCATCGAGGGCGGACAGCGGTTCGTCGAGGAGCAGCAGTGTCGGGTCGACCACCAGCGCCCTGGCCAGGGCGACGCGCTGCTGCTGGCCGCCGGAGAGCTGGCCGACACGACGGTCGGCGAGGTGGCCGAGCTCAACACGCTCGAGCACCGCGGTGATGCGAGCGCGGCGTTCGGCGCTCTTCACCCCGCGCATTTCGAGCCCGAAGGAGACGTTCGCGCTGACGTCGAGGTGGGGGAACAGGGCGAAGGACTGGAAAACCATCCCCATCCCGCGCTTGTGCACGGGCACCTTGGTGACATCGCGTCCGCCGACTTCGATGGTTCCGGCGGTGGGATCGATCAGGCCGGCGATCATCCGCAGCGTGGTCGTTTTGCCACAGCCCGAGGGGCCGAGGAGGGCGAGAAGGTCGCCCTCCCTGACCCCGAGGTCGATGTCGGCAACGGCGGGCGCCGTTGTCCCCGGGTACTCCTTGCGCAGTCCCCGGACATCAAGGAAGTTACTGTCAGCCACCGATGACCTCGCGCTGGATGCGCTGAACCCAAGCGGCGTAGTTCGGGGCGATCCAGGCCCAGTCGATCGTGGCAGCATCCTTCAGCAACCCGTCTTCCGTCGCGACCCGGTCGGTCAGCTCGGCCGGCAGCTCCGCGTTCACGTTGACGGGGCCGTAGTATGCCTCTTCGGCAAGGCGCTGCTGGGCTTCGGCCGAGATGGCGTAGTTGAGGAACGTTTGGGCCGCTTCCTTCTTCTCCGAGGTGGCGACGAGGTTCAGCGTGCTGATCTGGGCGACACCGGCGTCAACGGGGACGGACACCGAGATGGCCTCGGGGGTCTCGTCGTGCAGTGCCTGCGCGCGGGCGTTCCAGCCGACACCGAGGCCAACACTGCCGGAGCGGATGGCGTCGTAGATGTTCGGCTGCGGCTGGAAGGTCTGCACGAGCGGTGCGATGGTCGACAGCTCCGCGATCTGCTCGTCGATGCCGTCCTCGTAGTCGAGGCCCATCTCTTTGGAGAGGCCGGCGATCAAGGCGATGCCGCGGGTGTCGGCGATCTGCAGGGTGAGCTGGCCCGCGTACTCGTCGTTGTTCATTCCCTGCCAGGTGGTGGGGGCTTCGTCGAAGATGGTGGGGTTGTAGACGTAGGCGAGGCTGTCGATGGTGATCGCCGGGCCGAAGCCTTCCTCAACCACGGCGTCGTCGACGAGTTCGTCGAGGTTCGGCACGAGGTCGGTGTCGAGCTCCTCGAAGAGGCCCTCGGCGTTGGCGGTCACCGCGACGGAACTGTCGATCACGACGAGGTCGTTGGTGGCGCGGGTGGTGTTGGTGCGCAGCTCGGCGAGCATCTCGGCCGAGTTGGCCGCGGGGGTATAAACCACCGTGATGTCGGGGAACTCGTCCTCGAACGGGTCGATGACCTCGGTCTGGAACTGGTCGGCGAAGGCACCGGAGAACCCGGTGATGTTGATGGTCTGCGGGCCACTCGCACTACTGGAGCCGCTGGACGGGTTCTCCTGTCCGGCGGGGGCGGCGCTCGTGGAGCATCCGGCGAGGGCCACCGTGACAACGGTGGCTGCCGCTCCGATGGCGGCGAAACGGGAGATACGCATAAACATTCCTAACGGTGAGTGCTGTGGTGGTGCTGGAGAGAAAAAGGTGGATGCTGCTAGACGAGCCCTCGCAGCTGGCTGAGCCGCACGCCCAGCGGCATCGGGGCGCCGGCGTGGATGCTGCCGGAGCGGTAGACCCAGCGGGGGCGGCGCAGCACGTCGAAGCCGTCGGCGAGGAGGTCGCCGTCGACAACAACCAGCTCGGCGGCAAGCCCAGGCGCCAGCGTTCCGGTGGTGTCGGACAGCCCGGCAATCGCGCTCGCGGTGCGGGTCGCGCTGGCGAGCACTTCCAGGATCCCGGCCCCGGTCGCCTCGGCGATGAGCTCGAGTTCTTCGACGACCTCTCCGCTGGAGTCCGTTCCCGTTCCGACCGGTACCCCGGCGGCCCAGGCATCCCGCACACTCTGCATGTGGCGGCCGATGATCTCGCTGGAGATGCGCTCGAAAAGGTATTCGTCCCCGGCGAGGCGGTGCTTCCAGGCGATGCCGGCCACGCTCGACAGGGTCGGCACATAGGCGGTGCCGTGCTCGAGCATCAGGGCAATGACCGTGTCGTCCATAAAGGTGCCGTGTTCGATGGTGCCGCTGCCGGCGACGACCGCGTTGGTGATGGCCTCGGTGCTGTAGGCGTGCGTCGCGGTGCGGCGGTGGAACTTGTGGGCCTCGGTGACACCGGCGGTGAGTTCTTCGATGGTGAACTCGGGGATGCCGGGTTCCTCGTCCGGGTAGGTTCCGAGGCCACCGGAACCCATGAATTTGATCACGGCGGCGCCGCGGCCGATCTGGGCGCGCACGGCGCGCAAAACGCCGACCGGCCCGTCAGCTTCCATGGCGCCCCAGACGGAGGAGTGGCCACCGGTGATGCAGATGGGGTCGCCGCCGGCGATCAACCGCGGACCGGGAATCACACCGTTGTTGATGGCGCGCATCGCCTGGATGCCGCCAGCGCCGGGCAATCCGAAGTCACGGATCGTGGTGACCCCGCTGCTGAGCTGCTGGCGCAGGTTCGCCGCGGCGTGGTAGGCGAGGTATTCCGCGGGCTCCCGCATCAGGTTGTCGCTCTGCGAGCGGAACCCGGCCGAGGTGGAGACCGAACGCAGGGCCTTTCGCGACATATGGTCGTGCAGGTTGTGCAGCCCGGGGATGATCGTGGTGCCTGCGGCATCCAGCACGGTGGCCCCGGCGGGGATCGAGCCGGTGGATTCGCCGACTTCGACGATTGTGTCGTTCTCCACAATGACGCGGCCGTTTTCGATCACCGCGCCGTCGGCGGTGGCCGGGATGACGGTGGCGTTCGCGAACACGGTGATCATGACTGTCCTTTGCTGGGGATGCTGGCGATGCTGGAGGAAAAATCGTGGGCGGCGGAAGGCAGCAGTGCGATCTGGTGCGCGATGCTCTGCGCCTGGGTCAGGGTTTTGTCTCCCCGCCCCGGCTGGGGAAGGTTGGCGATGTTCCACTCCTGGGGCTGGACCGGCAGCCCCACCAGGAACCGGCGCGGCGACGCATCCCCGTCGCGGTCGACAAGCCGGCAGGCCGTCGCGTCCACCAGTGTGGCCGCGGTTGTCCTCACCACTTCGAGGCCAGCGGTCGGGCATTCCCGGCCGTCCGGCGTGCGCAGGGATGCGATCCGCGCCAGTCCACTCTCGAGCAGTGATCGCACGAGGGGATCGCTGGTGTCGCCGGCATCCTCCGCCGGAAGGCGAGCCTCGACCACGGCGCGGATGCTGCGCGGTGTGGGAAGTTCCCTGGTTGACAGCAGGAAGGTGCCGCCGGCCTCGTCCAGGCTGATTCTCGCGTGTGCCCCCAGCGCGTGCAGCACTCCGGCGTCGATCAGGGCAATCGCCTCGCGCACCCGACGCAGCGGTGGGCCCGCGGCGATAAAGGCACCAACACTGCGGAACCAGCCCTGGAGGTCGACCTGGATGGATCCGGAGACGAACGCTCCGGCGGCGACCAGGCCCCTGACCTGGTCTTTTATCACGGCCAGGCTCTCCGCGACCGCGGTCGCCGGGCCGCGCGGTGTTGCCGCGGCCGACCGCGCATCGCGCTCGAGGATGTCGCGCAGCACCGCGGTCAGCTGGTCGCTCCCGACCGGTGGCGGCAGAATTCCCGCGCTCGCGGCTGCGGAAAAGGGATCACCCAGTGCATCAACGTCGAACGCACCGGTACCGCCGTTGCGGGTCCAGACATCGGCCATTTCGCGCACAATCACCGGCCAGACGTCCTGCAGGAAGGACAGGGTGCCCGACTGCTCGAGCCACGAGGCCATAACCTCCTCGGTGAGCACACGGAGCTCGACGGGCTGCGGCTGGATCGCCCGGGCCATGTAGGGAATACCGCGGCCGGACGCCACGAACAGGACCGGTTCATCTCCGGAGGCCTCATAGTGCAGCGCCCCGTCGGCGGCGGGAGTGAACCGGCCGCCCCTTCCCTCGGTCAGCAGCGCCATCACGTCATAGAAGTTGAGGCCGGCGCCGAGCACGGCGACGGGCTCTGCCGGGGCAAAACGCTGCAGCGAGCCGGGGTCGGCCGCGCGGGGTGGGAGGTAGGCGAGATCGTGGCGGGCGGCGAAACTCGCCCGCTCGATTTCCCGGGGAGTTTGCGGCATCGGAAGATGGCCGAGGGCCAGGACAACGGCGTCCACATCGAGCACACTGCTGTTGGGGTCGTCCAACGTGATCTGGTGGAGTCCGCCGACGGTCTCGGTCACGTCGACCGCCCGGTGCGGGTGCACCCTCACCTGCGCGGTGTCCGCCGCCAGCTGCCCGAGAACCCAGTGGGTGTAGTGGCCGAAGAGGGCCCGGCTGGCAAATCCTGAATCGGTCAACGCCGCGGCCTGGCCCGCGAGTCCGGCCGGCAGCGGAAGGGTGGCGGCGATCGTGCGGCACCACTGGATGAATGAGGGTCCGCGTGAATCACCCTCTACCCCGGGCACCGAATTGTCAGCGAACACGGTGGCCTGACTGCCACGCGAGTTCATCAGCAGGTGGGCATCCTGCTCTGGATCCCACACCAGGCCTCCCGGCTCCGGGTCGATGAGGTGCAGGAGGATGCCGCGTCCACCGCGCTGGTGTTCCTCGAGAAGACGGAGGGCTACCGCGAGGCCACGCGGACCGGTGCCAACGACGGCGACCCGGTTGACGTTGTGGCGCATCGAAGATTTCTCCTTGGGGGCGGGCCGCTGGACTGGCAGCGGAAGCTCAGGCGCTCCTCCGGTGGAGCGGCACTCGGCATCGTTGATCGCCGGATTCCTCATCGCGGCAGTAGCGGCGCGCGGATCCGGCGAGGGACGGTTGGTCGAGAAAGACTAGGTCAAGGGTACGAGTTCAACCTGGCCCGCGACGACGCCCGCACCAGCGCCGGCACCCTCCCCGGCACTGCCCGGTTCCTTCCGCCCCACCCGATTACCGGGAAGGCACCGCGCGAAGCCCGCAATATCCGCGAAACTGCGGGCTGTGACCCGTGCTGGGGTCCCACCGTGCGGGCGGCCGGGGACACCCGAAGCCGGGGTCAAATTCCGCAAATTTATTTGACCACAAACGTAACCGGACGTAACTTTTCCACCAGAACAGTTATTTACGACATGCTGACCCGGAAATTCGACGTTCCCGGCGACACGGCCGACCGTGTGGATTCACCTCTCCCGGCCCCACACGCGTCGCGATCGTTAATCTATAAGCAGAGCTGATGACGCGGATAATAATTGTGTAGTTGCGTTATGCCTCGACGGCTGGGACTGTTGGACATCGTTTACTGCCGCGCTTAGAGGAAACCGTTATGACCAACGCCATCGCCGAACGCCGCGCCTGGGTCGAGGTGGCGATCCGAAAGATCACCGCCGAGGCCAACCGCAGCGCCGACACCCACCTGCGATCGTTTCCGCTGCCAGAAGCGTGGGGTATCGACCTCTACCTCAAGGACGAATCGCTCCATCCCACTGGTTCCCTCAAGCACCGGCTGGCCCGGTCCCTGTTCCTAGTTGGACTCGCCAACGGCGACATCACCTCCAGCACCACCCTCGTTGAAGCATCCAGCGGCTCGACCGCGGTCTCCGAGGCCTACTTCGCCCGCCTCATCGGTGTGCGCTTTGTCGCGGTCGTGCCGCGCAGCACCTCGCCGGCGAAACTCGCCCTGATCGAGCACTACGGCGGCGAGTGCCACCTCGTCGACGGCGGCGGCGCCGGATACGCCGAGGCGGAGCGACTCGGCGCCCAGCCAGACTGGTTCTACCTCGACCAGTTCACCAACGCCGCGACGGCAACGGACTGGAGGGGGAACAACAACATCGCCCGGTCGATCTTCGAACAGATGGAGAAGGAGACCCACCCGATTCCCGAATGGATCGTGGTCGGCGCCGGAACCGGCGGCACCAGCGCCACCATCGGCCGGTACTGCCGTTACACCGGGCGGTCCACCCGTGTCGCGGTTGGCGACCCGCAGGGTTCCGTGTTCCACAACGCCTGGCTGACGGGCCGCCGCGACCTCACCTCGGCCGGGTCCATCATCGAGGGAATCGGCCGCCCCCGCGTCGAACCGTCGTTTGTCCCCGGCGTGATCGACGAGGTGCTGCCGATCGCCGATGCGGATTCCATCGCCGCCATGCGGCTCCTCGGCACCCTCACGGGCATTCGTGCCGGAGCATCCACCGGCACCAACCTGACCGCCGCCTTCACGCTCATCGAACGGATGCTGCTGGAGGGCCGCACCGGCAGTGTTGTCACGATCATCTGCGACGGCGGCGACCGCTACCTCGACACCTACTACAACGACCAATGGGTCGCCGGGCGGGGGTTGGACCTCTCCCCCTCCCTCGAACGTTTCGAGCGTTTCCTGGCAACGGGCACACTCGTCCCGGCCGGCGGTCGTTAGCCCGTACCGTGGAAGGTATGAGTCTTGTCACCACCACCTCCGGAACTGTTGAGGGGTTCAACGATGACGGCGTCCTCGCGTTCCTCGGGGTGCCATACGCCGCACCGATCACACCGGAACGGCGCTTTATCGCGCCCCAGCCGGTCGAGCCGTGGAGCGGCGTGCGACAGGCGCGGGAGCTCAGCGCGGTCTGCCCGCAGATCGCAACCTACGGCCCCGTCGGCACCCGGGCGACCTCAACCCTGAGTGCGAGCACGGACTTTATGACCGTCAACGTGCGCACCCCGGCGCTCAGCGGCTCGGCCCCTGTGCTGGTCTGGATCCACGGCGGCGGGTATGCCGTCGGCTCGGCGAACGAAGTCGTACTGCAGACCGGCGCTTTCGCCAGGAGCGGCGTGGTGGAAGTGACGGTCAATTACCGGCTGGGTGCGCTGGGATTTTTGCACCTCGGCGACGACCGCCCCACCAACCGCGGGCTGCTCGACCAGATCGCGGCCCTCGAGTGGGTCCGCGACAATATCGCGGCGTTCGGCGGGGACCCGGCCAGGGTCACCCTTGCCGGCCGTTCGGCCGGCGGTTTCTCCGTCGCCACCCTGATGGCCATGCCGTCGGCCTTTGGCCTGTTCTCCCGTGCGCTGGTGCAGAGCGGCGCGGCTCCCGCCGTGCTGTCCCCGGAAACCGCCACCACAGTGACGGATCGGTTCTGTGCGGAAGCCGGACTCCGCCGGGATCAACTCGATGAGGCCCCCCTCGAAACGCTCCTCCGGGCCCAGGGCGCCATCTGTGACGAGTCGTACAGTTTCCACGATTACGAGCGCGATGGCTCGGTGACCATGCTGGGGGTTCCGTTCCAGCCGATCATCGACGGCACCAGCCTTCCGTTGCACCCCGAGGACACCGCCCGCGAGGGGCGCACCGCCCCGGTGCCGTTGATCATCGGCGGCACCACGGCCGAATACCTGACCCACGCCACCGTGCACCCGGAAATGGATGACAAGGGCGCCGCGGAACTGCTCGACGCCCGGGTTGCTCCGGTCGGCCTCAGCGGCGAAGAAATCGTCTCCCGGTATCGTCGCGCCCTCCCGCACCATTCCGGCAAGGGACTGTGGCGGGCCGTCGGCGGGGACCTGGTCTTCCAGGCACCGTCGACCCGGTTGGCGGAACTGCACTCGCGCTTCCAGCCGGTCTATAAATACCTCTATGGGGAGCTGGCCGACGACGAACTCGGTGCGGCCCATGGCGCCGAGCTCGGTGAGGTCTGGCACCGACCAGATGGCATAGTCGCCGCACTGCCCGCGCGCCACCAACCCGCCGACGCGGAGTTCGCCCGCCTAGTGCACTCCGTCTGGGTGTCGTTTGCCCGTGATGAGATCCCCCGCGCGCCGGGCATTGCTGCCTGGCCGGAGTATTCCGCCTCCTCCCCGAAACTGGTCTGGTTGGCCGGGGGCGGGGCACGCAGTGCCCTCGACCCGTTCGCGGGAAGACCGGGCCTGTGGGAACCGGACTACAGCACCTCGGGCCTGACCAAAGGAGCGGCGACGGTACCAGCCCTGCCGTAGGCTCCACGGAATGCCCCACCCCGTTGCGCCGTAACTCTTTGTATTGGTACATTGGTACAACGAACAAACAAAAGGGGAGGGCACAGCATGTCTGCCGAAGCACTTGTATTCATCGTGATGATCCTGGTCGCCGCGGCCAGTGTGCTCGCGCTCTCGCTGGTGCCCGCCTATACGGCCCGCCTCACGCGGCGGCTTCCGAGGTTTTTCGGCCTCACCATGCCGCAGGATCTCGAGCCGGCCATCCGCTCCCGCGCGGTTCGGCGGGAGCGGGGTGCCGTGTACGGGGCGGTGCTGATGACCCTGCTCACCATTCCCTCCCTTGTTGCCATCGAATCTGACCCCTCCCTGCCCGAGATCCTGCAGGAGAACGCGGCCGCCGAAACCTGGTTGCTTATCGGGGCGGTGGCCACCGGCGGCGCCCTCGGCACGGCGCTCGCCTCCGTGCTCCAACCGGCCAGCCGGCCCGGACACCTTCGGGTGGCGCGGGCCCGGTCCGTGCAGCTCACCGACTACATCGGGGGACTCGAACGAAACGGCGCCCGCGTTTTGGTCATCACCGGGACCCTCGGCATGCTCCTCACCCTTGTACTTGCGCAGTCCAGCGTTGTGCGCTTCGCCCTCGAACCGGTCAGTGCCGCCCGGATCGCGCTGTGTGTGTTCACCGTCCTCGCGCTTGTCCTGTTCGAAGTGGTCGGCCGGCGCGTTGTGGAACGCCCGGCTCCGGCCGGATCCCCCCGGGAACTCGCCTGGGACGACGCCCAGCGCGCCGCGATCGTCCGCGATTTAGCGGGCGCCCCCACCGTCCTTGGCCTTTTCGCCTCTGGGGCCGTCGCGTTCGACGTCATCCTGATGGTCGCCGCACCCCAGCCCACCAACCAGACCCTCGTCACCGTGATCGCGGTGGCCGCGGCGTCCGCTTTCCTCGCCGGCACGATTATTGCTATTGTCGCGATTGTGCCGAAGCCCCAGCAGCATTACCTCCGTACCCTGTGGGCCGGGGTTCCCCCCTCGACGATGCCCGCCGTTCCCGCCGTGACGGCGCCACGGTGATCACCCTCGATCCCCGCTCGGCCACTCCGCCGTTTGAACAACTTCGGGTGCAGGTGATCGCGCAGATCACCGACGGCACGCTTATCGCCGGCACCCGCCTGCCCACCGTGCGTCGCCTCGCCGACGACCTCGGCATCGCTCCGAACACGGTTGCCCGCGCCTACCGCGAACTTGAGGCGGACGGCTTTATCGAGACCCGCGGCCGCAACGGGACGTACATCAATGCGCGGGGGGATGCCGCTGAACAGCAGGCCCAGGTCGCGGCACGCGCTTTCGTCGACCGCACCCGCCAGCTGGGAATCGATTCGGCCGCCGCCCTCGCCCTCGTTAACGCCGCGCTGCGCAGCTGAAGCCGTCCAGCGCAGGTCGTTAGGGGATCAGGCTGGCGAGCGCCTGCTCTGGCGTGACCCCGGCGGCGCGGGCGAGGGCGCGCAGCCGTGTGTCCTGCGCCGCCGTCAGCGGAACACGCAGTTCGACGGCAGGCTCGATGACCTCGGGCTCATCGAAATCGAACAGGCTGGGCGCCACGGATGCTGCGGGCACAGCCGAGGAAGCCGGCGCCGTCTCCCGCGAAACCGATGCCGGGGCGGCAGTCTTCGCCGCAGCATCCCCCGCCCGCACCCAACCGGGTCCGGAGGGGATCGGCGTTCCGCGCTGGTACGCCTCGGATACCGCCCGTGCCCTGCTGTCCGCCGCTTCGTTCAGCGGGTGGTTGGCGTGGCCTTTCACCCATTCGAAGCGGTATTTGCGCCCCACGATGGCCGCATCGATCTCCTTGAGCAGGTCGAGGTTCATCACGGGTTTGCCGTCGGCCTTTTTCCAGCCCTTCTTTTTCCAGCCCGGCATCCATTTGGTGACCGCGTTGATCACGTACTGGCTGTCGCACAGAATCAGCAGGTCGTCGTCGAGGTGCTCGGTGGCCTTGAAAAACTGCAGCACCGCCATCAGTTCGCCCTGGTTGTTGGTGGCATGCTTCCAGCCGCCGGCCGCCCAGCAGTTGTCGTCGACGTACCAGGCCCACCCGGCGGGTCCGGGATTTCCGAGGGCTGAGCCGTCTGCGGCTGCGCGGATCGTCATGACATATTCCTAACAAGTGGTGCACGGGATACAGCTGAAACGTGCGGTGAACAGTGCGGTGGATGCTGCGCCACGGGCCGGCCCGGCCCGGCGGTGCGCGTCTTGAACGTTACCGGCAGTGCGGCACCGGCGGGCGCCGCGGCATCCTACAAAGGCAATTCGCCCATCACCCGGTCGGGGTTGCCAAACCGGTGCGCGGTGATACTGACGGCCTGCTCACGCAGGAAAGCAAGCAACTCGAGCCGGCCGGCCGTGGTGACCGCACCACTGTAGACGGCGATGTCGGGGTCGCCGTTGATGGCTTCGGCGAGCGCCACCGCGGCCTCCGCAGAACCGATGAGCCTCAGCCGGGAGGTTGCGAGGCCCTCGGCGGCGATCCGTTCATGCCACCGGGCATCCGTTTCCACCAGCACGGACTGCACGTCGAGCGGCGCGGCTACGTCGTTGAACAGATCGAGCAGGGTGATCGGCAGCGGGAAGGCGGTGCTGATCCACAGGCTCGAACCGGCTCGGGCACCGGCGGCGATGAGGCGGACGAGGTCGCCCATCGATTCCCCCTCGGCCAGGCGCAGGGTCACCGGCACCGAGCGGTACCGCAGCACATTGCGTTCGATGCCGAGGTCGCTGATGTCTTTGGCAACCCCGAACTCACTCGCCCAGACCCGTTCGTCGTCTTTCGCGCCGCGGCGAACGCGGTCGAACTCGGCGAAGCTGAGACCTTCCTGCGCACGCTTGATGACCTTGGCGACGGGGCGGCTGAGGCCCTCGAGCTTCAGGTTGTCCGAGGTCTCGAATTCGACCGGTTCCCACGAGCCGAGCGTGGCCACATAGTTGGGCCCGCCGGCTTTCGCACCGGCGCCGACCGACGACCGTTTCCAGCCGCCGAAGGGCTGGCGGCGCACAATTGCCCCGGTGATTCCCCGGTTCACGTAGAGGTTGCCCGCCTGGACCGTGTGCACCCACTGCGCGACCTCGTGCCTGTCGAGCGAATGGATGCCGGCGGTCAGGCCGTACTCGGGGGCGTTCTGCAGGGCGATGGCCTCCTCGAGGGTGTCGGCGGTCATCAGGCCGAGCACCGGACCGAAGTACTCGGTGAGGTGGAACGGGCTTCCGGCTTTCACCCCGCTGCGCAGTCCCGGCGACCAGAGTCGGCCGCTGTCGTCGCGCTGGGTGGGTTTGACCAGCCACTTCTCACCGCTGCCCAGCTTCGTCAGGGCGTCACGCAGTTTGCCCTCGGCCGGCTCGATGAGGGGCCCCATCTGGGCGGAAAGGTCGGTGGGGTACCCGACCCGCAGGCTGGAGACGGCATCAACAAGCTGTCGGGTGAACCGTGTGGACGAGGCGACGGAGCCCACCATAATCACCAGGGAGGCGGCGGAACACTTCTGCCCGGCGTGCCCAAAAGCGCTGCGCACGATGTCGGCCACGGCGAGGTCGAGGTCGGCGCTCGGCGTGACGATGATCGCGTTTTTCCCACTTGTCTCGGCAATGAGCGGCAGGTCCGCGCGCCAACTGCGGAACAGTTCCGCTGTGGCCCATCCGCCGGTGAGGATGACCCGGTCGACGGAGGGATGCGACACCAGGTGTTCGCCGAGTTCTCCTTCCTCGATGTCGACCAGGGTAAGAAGGTCGCGGCTGACGCCGGCTTCCCACAGGGCATCCATCAGTACCGCTGCGGAACGTTTGGCCTGCGGGGCAGGTTTGAGGATCACCCCGCTTCCGGCGGCGAGCGCGGCCAGCACCGACCCGGCGGTGATGGCGACCGGGAAGTTCCACGGCGGGGTGACCACCGTCAGCCGGGCGGGAACGAACCGGGCCCCGGGCACCTCGTCGAGCTGCAACGCCTGCTCTGCGTAGTAGTGGGCGAAGTCGATGGCCTCACTGACCTCGACGTCGCCCTCCGCGATCGTTTTGCCGGTTTCGACGGCCATCACCTCGACCAGGCGTCCGCGGAACGCCGCAATGACGTCCCCGGCGTCGTGCAGAACCCGGGCCCGCTCGCCGACGGACCGTGTTCCCCACACCTCACCGGCCCGCGCCGTCGCATCCACAAGCCGGTCGATGCGGTCGGTGCTGGCGACGCGCGCCACGGCGATCCCGGCCCGGCCGATGGTCGAATGCAGGCTGCGCTCGATGACCCGGCGCCCCCAGACCCGGTTGGCGGCAATAGCGGGGTCGGTGTCCGGCGCGTTGGTAAAGCTGCGGACGGCGCGGGATGCTGCCGGCGCCAGCGCTTCGTCCCCTGCCGGCGCCGTGTCCGCCGGGACGTCGAGGTCCGTGTCGGCATCTACTTCGGCGGAAGCGTCAGCACCCTCGGTGTTGGTATCGACCCCGACCTCGTTGTGGTCGTCAGCGTCGTCAGCGTCGCCCTCCGCATCCGCAGCAGAGTCGGAGTCGACCTCTGCTTCTGCTTCTGCTTCTGCTTCTGCTTCTGCTTCTGCTTCTGCTTCTGCTTCTGCTTCTGCTTCTGGCGAGTCTTCCGGAGAAGCGACGACGGCGCCGCTGATTACCCGGTGTGCTGCGACCTCGTCATTGGCGAGGTGTTCGATGTCATCATTGTCGACCAGAGGATGCTCGACAGCCGCGTACCCGGAGGACTTGCGGTCCGCAGCATCCCCGCCCGGCTCGTCGACGGTCTCGACCGCCTCCACTTCCACTTCCGGAGCCTCCGGGGATTCGACGTCACCACCTGCCGCCACTTCGGCATCACCCTCGGCATCACTCTCGATGTCGCCGAGCAGCGCCGCGAGCTGGTGGGTGCGGTCCTGCACCCGGTTCGTCGACGGGGCGGGGCTGCCGAGTTCTGCCAGGGACGCGCGGAACCGGTTGGCCTCGCGCGCGAACGCCACCTCGTCGCCGACAAGCTCGAACAGGTCGCTCATAAAGTTTTCGCTGCTGGCGTTCTCCTCGAGGCGCCGCACAAGATAGCTGATCGCCGAGTCGAACTCACGCGGGTGAACCACCGGGGTGTAGAGCAGCAGGCTGCCAACATCGCGGCGCACCGCCTCAGCCTGGCCGGATGCCATCCCGAGCAGCATCTCGAAATCGACCGCGGACCCCACTCCGCGATGCTGCGCGAGCAGCCACGCGAACGCCACGTCGAACAGGTTGTGCCCGGCGACACCGATGTGGACAGCATCCGTTCGCTCGGGGGTGAAAGCCCAGTCGAGCAGCCGCTTGTAGTGGGTATCAGTCGCCTGTTTTGTTGGCCAGGTCGCCTGCGGCCAGCCGTGCAGCACCGCATCGACGTGTTCCATGGCGAGGTTCGCGCCCTTGACGAGGCGCACCTTGATGGCGGCGCCGCCCTGCGTCCGGCGCTCCATTGCCCAGACGGTGAGCCCCTGCAGCGCGGGATACGAATCGGGCAGGTACGCCTGCAGCACGATCCCTGCCTCAAGGCCGCTGAGGCTGGGGGTGTCGAGCAGCCGCTGGAACACCGCGATGGTCAGGTCGAGGTCGCGGTATTCCTCCATGTCGAGGTTGATGAACTTGGGGGTCTGCGAGGCCGCGGCGAACTCGTACAGCGGTAGAAGGCGGACGACCACCCGCTCGACGGTCTCCTCGAAAGCCCACATCGACAGCTGGCTTGTGATCGAGGAAACCTTGATCGACACGTAGTCGACGTCGTCGCGCTCGAGCAGTTGCCGGGTTCCGGCCAGGCGGCGGTCGGCCTCATCGTCGCCGAGGACGGCCTCGCCGAGCAGGTTGAGGTTCAGCCGGATGCCCTCGCGCCGCAGCTTCTGCAGGTTGGAATCCAGGTGCGCCGGCGTCGCGTCGATAACCAGGTGCCCCACCATCGAGCGCAGCACCCGCCGCGCGGCCGGCACCACCAGCCAGGGGAACTGTGGGGCGAATCCGCCACCGAACGAGATCGCGGCACGCTGGTACCAGGGAAGGAAGCGGGGGATGCTGCGGCTGAGCTGCTCGAGGTTGCGGGCGGCAACCCCGAGGTCTTCCGGGCGCACCACCCGGTCAACAAAACCGAGGGTGAAGTCGAGTCCGCGCGGGTCTTTGAGCACCCCGGCAAGTCGTTCGGCGTTGGTGTCCCTGGGAGCGCTCGTCGATTCGGCGAGCCAGCGGCGCACGGTGGCAACGGACCGCTCGGCAATATCGCCCGGCAGGGATTCTGCATCAGATTGCTGCGTTGACATGCTCACGGATCAAGACTCTCACTGGCGGAAGCCCAAATCGAGCCAGTCGGCTGTCGCGTCGGGGTGTTTTCGCCAAAGACAACCCCTTCCGGCGGGGCGCATTCCTTAGGTGACGTGTCATCAGCCCCGTAAGCTGGCGGTATGACCGAGGTGTCGCGCATCAGTGAGGCCGAATGGGACGTCTGGCGATCGTTCTACGCCATGCGCCGCCAGCTCGACCACGCCCTCGAGCAGCAGCTCCAGCGTGACGCCGGCATCTCCCGCCCGGACTTCGAGATCCTGATCGCGATCTGGGAAGCACCCGGCCGCCAGCTGCGCATCCGCGAACTGGTCGACCGTGTCGGCTGGGAGAAGAGCCGGGTCTCCCACCAGCTCACCCGGATGCAGAAACGCCAGCTCATCGAGCGCCGCGAGTGCGACACAGACGGCCGAGGCAGCTGGGTGAACCTCACCCCCGCCGGCTCCCGCGCCGTGCTCGGCTCGATGCGCGACCACGCCGCGACCATCCGCCGCTACTTCTTCGACGTGCTGAGCGAGGATGAGATCACCACCCTCGGCGAAGCATCCCACCGTGTGCTCGACGCGATCGACCCACCCCTCTGCCGCCTGCGCGAGGACGACGCCGCGAATGAGGCCGCCGCGAATGAGGCCGCCGCGGCTGGAGTAGCTGGGGCAGTTAGTGACGGCCCCGCGCCCGTCGCTGCAGAGGTAGAGAACCCCGCGGCCTGAACCACGGTTCGGTGGTTGAGCAACTTCCGGGGCTGCATCGGCACTATTGGGGTGCCCGCGGGGGTTCCGCCGCACCTCGTCCGCTGGCTACCCTGTTCGCATGGTCCAGCTGCAGCTTGAAACCCTCCGCGACCTGGTCAGCGGCCCCATCTTCACCCGCAACGACGACGGCTTCGACGCCGAGGTACGCGCGTGGAACCTGTCGGTTGTGCAGCATCCCGATGTAGTGATCGGTGCAGTCTCGACCGAGGACGTGATCGCCGCCGTGCGATTCGCCCACTCGACCAACAGCCGGGTGTCCGTCCAGGCGACCGGGCACGGGGCGCACATTCCGATCACCTCGGGGGTGCTTATCACCACCACCCGGCTGGAAAAGCTGGACATCGACCCGCAGACCCGCATCGCAACCATCGGCGCCGGTGTGCAATGGCAGCGGGTCATTGATGAAGCGTGGCGGCACGGCCTTGTCCCGGTCAGCGGGCCGAGCACTTCGGTCGGTGTTGTTGGCTACCTTCTCGGAGGCGGGCTTGGGCCGCTCAGCCGCAGCCACGGTTTCTCGTCGGATTACCTGCGCGGGGTGACCGTGGTGACCGGCGAGGGTGAACTGGTCGAAGCGGACGCCGGAAGCAATCCCGACCTGTTCTGGGCACTGCGCGGAGGCAAATTCGGGCTCGGGATCGTGACGGAGGTGCGCCTCGAGCTGGTCGAGATGACCACTTTGTACGCCGGCTCGCTGCTCTTCGACGCCGAACACATCGAGCAGGTACTGCGCGGCTGGGTCGACTACACCGCGGAGGCGCCGCAGGATGTCACCACCAGCATCGCGATTATGCGGCTGCCCGACCTCGAGGTGGTACCGCCACCGCTGCGCGGACGCACCCTCGCCAGTGTCCGGTTCGCCTACCCGGGTGACAGCGTGGAGGGTGCCAGGCTGGCCGAACCGCTGCGTGCCCTCGCCCCCGTTTACCTCGATTCCCTTGCTGAGATGGCCACCACCGACATTGCGCTGATCCACGGCGACCCCACCGAACCGTCTCCGAGTTTCACCCACGGCGGGATGCTCGACTCTGCCGACCAGCACCTGGCGACCGTTGTGCTCGCCCACGTTGGTGCCGGCAGCCGGGTGCCCCTCATCGTTTTCGAGCTTCGCCATCTCGGCGGGGCAACCCACGTCGACGTTGCGGGCGGCTCGGCGGTGGGAGGCCGGGAGGCGAACTTCACCGTCGCCGCCATCGGTGCACCGGATCCGGCACTGTTCGACACGGTGCTTCCCGCGGTCATCGATCCCCTCTTCGACGACCTGGCCCCGTGGCTGTCGACGGTCACCAACGTCAATTTCCTCACCCGCCTCGACAGCCGGCACCTGCTTGCCAGCGCCTGGCCGGCAGAGATCCTCGACCGGCTCACCGAGGTGCGCCGCCGATACGACCCCGACGGCACCGTCGACTCACCCACGTCTGCGACTTCCTCCGCCCGCTAGCGCCTCCGCCTCCGCGCCCGCGCCCAGGCCCGAGCCCGAGCCCGAGCCCAGGCGCCGGTACCGATGCGGAGGTTTCCCCAGCGTCGCGCTGGGTAAAGTTCTCGCATGACCACCACGCTGCGCCACCGCCTGCTCGCCTCACTGGCCGTGCCGGTCATCGCGGTGCTGCTCGCAGCCTGTACCCCTAGTGCCGGGTCCCCCGCACCGGATGTTTCGGCGACGGACGCATCGCCCGGAGCATCCTCAGCACCAACACCGGAACCGCTCGACACCACCGTCTACCCGATCCCGATCGGCGGCGAGATCGACTACCAGCTCGGCGGCAGCTACCCGCCAGGGCCGAACGTCAGCATCGTCGCGCGCGACAGCAGCGAGTATCCCGCAGAGGGCGTCTATTCGATCTGTTACGTCAACGCGTTCCAGTCCCAGCCGCAGGATGCCGCGGACTGGCTCGACAACCACAGCGAGTTGCTGTTGACGGATGCTGCCGGGGAGCCGGTCATTGACCCGAACTGGCCGGACGAGATGATGTTCGACACCTCAACGGAGACCAACCGGGAGGCGATCGCCGAGATCATCGGCGCGACCATCACGGAGTGCAAAAACCGCTTCTTCGACGCGGTGGAGTTCGACAACCTCGACTCCTACACCCGCTCGGACGGCGCCCTCAGCCAGCAGGACAACCTCGACCTCGCGACACTGCTGGTCACCGCCACCCACAATCTCGGGATGTCTGCCGGGCAGAAGAACAGTGTGGAACTGGGGCTGCGCGGCCGTGACGAGGCCGGGTTCGACTTCGCCGTCTCCGAGGAATGCGCCCAGTTCGACGAGTGTGCTGCCTACACCGACGTCTACGGCGAGTTCGTCATCGATATCGAGTACTCCGATGCGCTCAGCACCCCGTTCGCCGAGATCTGCGCAGACCCGGCGACCCCCGCCTCCACCGTGCTGCGGGACCGCGACCTGGTCACGCCGGACTCGGCAGACTACGTCTTCGAGGCCTGCCCGCTGGGTTAGCGTCAGGGTGCAACCCGGCCGGCTCAGTGCCAGCGGTGGTCCTGCACGGTGATGCGCGGGCCGAAGCTGGGTTTGCGGAAGCCGCTGGTGCCGATCAGGCGGGTGACGCGGTGGCGGTGGCCGGCGAAGGGCGCCAGCAGCTCGAGCATCCCCTCGTCGTCGACCGGTGTGCCCACCAACGCCCAGCCGACCGTCGCGGCGAGGTGGAAGTCCCCAACACTGGGCGAATCCGGGTCCCCATGCGAGCGCTGGGTGGTTTCCGCCGCCGTCCAGACGCCGACCCCCGGAAGCGAGCGCAGCTTGGTCGCCACCACAACTCCCCCGCGGCCGTCCCGGAGGGTTCGCTCGAGCGAGGCGGCGACGGATGCTGCGCGCACCGCGGTCTGGGACCGCTGCGGGCCGACTCCGGCACGGTGCCAGTCCCAGGACGGGATGCGCCGCCACACCTCCGGAAGCGGCATCACCCGCATCCCCTCGGGGGCAGGGCCCGGGGCCGCCGCCCCGTACTTCAGGATCAGGTGGCGCCAGGCCCGACGCGCCTCCATGGTGGTGACCTTCTGCTCGAAGATGGCGGGAAGCAGCATCTCGAAAACCGTGTTGGTGCGCAGCATCCGAAGCCCGGGGGCACGGTGCAGGGCCTCGCTCAGGAATGGTGACGCACTGACATCGAAGCCAGCCAGGTCGTCGTCCCGCCCGCAGAGCTCGGGCACCCCTGCGATCGCGAGTTCGGCTCCGGGTCCCCACGCGGTCGCGGCCACCCCGCCGTGTGCCGGGACCAGGTGCAGGGTCGCGGGACCAGCAGCGGTGTTTGTGGTGCGCCAGGCGGCGGCGCCGTCCCACCGGAATGTGGGGTCCTGGCTGCCCCGGCTCAGCGGGGAAAGGGTGTGTTTCAGGTTCAGCGGATGCTTCGGGGCATAGTGGCAGTGCAGCGGGGCGATGGTGTCATCGAGCGCCCCTGCACTCCCCGTACCCCGACCCGCAGCATCCATAACTACGAGGGTAAGCGCTGCAATTCGTCGCGGCGCCCTTTCGCTCGGCGCTTCGCGCTGCATAGTGTGGGGGGATGACCCAGCGGTGGCCGAACGGCCGCGTGGTACGCGACGCGGACGGGCTCGAATTGATTGTGGAACGCGCCATTGTGGCGCCCATCAGCGAGGTCTGGTCGTGGCTGACCGAATCGACGCACCTGGAAAAATGGATCGGCAGCTGGGAGGGCGAACCTGGGGTGGGGCGCACGATCCAATTCACGATGACGGCGGAGGGTGCGACGCAACCAGAGCCGGCCGAGATTTTGATCTGCGACCCGAATGTCCATTTCCTGGCCGATGTCGGTGCGACCCCCTGGCGACTCGGCTTCACCCTCGCCGAACTCGCCGGCACCACCGTGATCTTTTTCACCCAGCGCCTGGCGAATGCCGCGGACGCCGGCAGCATCGGCCCCGGCTGGGAGTTCTACCTCGACCGGATGATCTGCGCCAGGGAGGGGCTGCCCCTGCCGCCCTGGGAGGAGTACTACCCCGCCCTCGAGCCGTACTACTCCCGCGTGGCCGCCAGCGCGTCCTAGCCGGGCACCATCTCCAACGGGGCGGGCCCTCGAACTGGGGGTGGGTAACTTCAACACCGGCCGGTGACTACTCCGGCACGCTGACGGTCACGGCACTCGGATAATCTCCTGTTCCACTGCACCAACTGCCCGAATTGCACCACTGCATAACTTGAGCGCTGCGGCGCGACGTCTCCCGCGGGAGGACGTCGCGGCGCAGCGCTCTGCCGTTCGTCCGAACCAACCGGGGCGCGTTCGCCCTAACCGTGCAGACACCCGCGTGAGGCGTCAGCTTCCTACCGAATTTTTGCCTCGAAGGGGCCGTTGTTGACCTCTCACCGACAGGCGTCCGGGTTCGGCCACGTAACCGACAGGCGACCGGGTTTGGCTACGTCAACGGTCCCACCGAGGCATGTGCCGGGGAGCGCCGCAGGTTCCCGGATCTCAGCCGCGCGGCGACTGGCTGGCACCGCCGCGCAGTCCCGCAAGCCGCTGCCCCGGGATCGCACTGAGAAGCGCCCGGGTGTATTCGCTCTGCGGTGAGGTAAACACGGACTCGATTGGACCGGTTTCCACCAGCACCCCACGCCGCAGCACGGCGACGTGGTCGGCGAAGCGGCGCACAATCTCCAGGTCATGCGAGATAAAAATGTAGGTGAGGCCGTGCTCTCGCTGCAGGCGTTTCAGCAGCTCGATGGTGGACGCCTGCGTGAGCACGTCGAGCGCGGACAGTGCCTCATCGAGGATGATGATCCCGGCGTTCAGCGCGAGTGCGCGCGCGATGGCGACCCGCTGCCGCTGCCCACCGGAGAGCTCCCGCGGGCGGCGGTCACCGAGTTCGCGCGGCAATGCCACCTGGTCGAGGAGTTCGTCCACCCGCGCACGGCGCTCGGCTTTGGTTCCCACCCGGTAGGAGCGCAGCGGTTCTGCGATGGTGTCCCGGACGGTGCTGCGCGGGTCGAGCGCCGAGTCGGGGTTCTGGTACACCAACTGGATGCTGCGCCAGAGCTCGCGCTTCTGCCGCGGGTTGTATCCGGCGGTGTCGCGGCCGGCGATTTCGACCTGCCCGGCAGTGGGGGCCAACAGGCCCATCAGCAGGCGGGCGGTGGTTGATTTGCCCGAACCCGATTCGCCGACCACGGCGAAGGTCGAGCCGGCGGGAACGGCGAAGCTGACGGAATCCACGGCGCGGAAAGCCGAGTCCCCCGACCCGAATTCCTTCACCAGTCCGCTGACGCGCACCGCCGGTGCAGCATCCGGAACGATCGACACCCCGGTCACACCAGCACCAGCGGCGGGTTCGTGCGCGACGGGCTCGAGGCCAGCCTCGGCGAGCAGCCGCCGGGTGTAGTCCTCGGCGGGGTCGAGCACAATCTGCTCGGTGCTGCCTTCCTCGACAACACGGCCCTGCTGCATCACCACGATGCGGGAGGCGTGGTCGCTGGCGACGGCGAGGTCGTGGGTGATAAACAGTACGGTCGAACCGCTGTCGGCGACGAGTGCGTCGAAGACTTCGAGTACCTGCTTCTGCACGGTGACGTCGAGGGCGGAGGTCGGCTCATCGGCGATCAGCAGCCGGGGTTTCAGGCCGAAGGCGATGGCCAGCAGCACCCGCTGCTTCATTCCGCCGGAGAGTTCGTGCGGGTACTGCTTCAGGCGCAGTTCCGGCCGGTCGATGCCGACGGAAGCGAGCAGTTCGACGCAGCGCCTGTACACCTCGGCGCGGGTCGTGGCCTGGCCGCGGGCGCCGAGTTTGAAGATTTCGGCAACCTGCGAACCGATGGTTTTCACCGGGTTGAGCGAGCTGCCGGGGTCCTGGGCGACAAAGGCGACCTTGCGTCCGCGCACGGTGTTCCAGAGGCGTTCGCCCTGGCCGTTCAGTTCGAGGCCGTCGAGGCGGATGCTCCCGCCGACGTGCGCGGTGGGCGGAAGCAGCCCGATGGCCGCGGTACCGAGGGTGGTTTTACCCGACCCGGATTCCCCAACGATGGCGACGAATTCGCCCTCGGCGAGGTCGAGGTCGATGCCGCGGACGGCGGGCACGGTGCTTTTGCCCGAGGCGAAGTCGACCGTGAGGCCGCGCAGGCTGAGCACCGGGGGGACAGCCCCCTCCGGCGCCGCCCCGGGCTGTCGTTGCGTGTCGATCGCGGTGCTCATATTCGGGACCATTTCAGGAGGCGGCGGCTGAGGGTGGACAGGGCGACAACCGTCACGATGATCACCAGTCCAGGCCAGGTGGTGAGCCACCACGCGGTGGTGAGGTACTGGCGTCCCTCGGCGATCAGCAGGCCCCATTCCGGGGTGGGCGCCGGGGCGCCGAAGCCGAGGAAGCCGAGGCCGGAGATGGTGAGGATCGCCGCGGCGAGGTCCACCCCAACGAGGGCGAGCACCGGTCCTGCCGCATTCGGCAGGATGTGCCGGAGCAGCGTCGACCAGTACGAGGCGCCGCTGATGGTGGATGCTTCGACGAAGTCGTAGCCGCGAACCCGCAGTACCTCCGCGCGCATCACCCGGGCGAACGAGGCGATGGAGGCGATACCGACCCCGATGCCGATGGTGAGGGTGCCAGGGCCGAACGCCGAGACGATGCTCAGCGAGATGAGGAAGCCGGGGATCGCGATCAGTACGTCGACAAAACGCATAATCGTCGAGTCGACAAAACGGTTGCTGAGCGGGGCGACGAGGCCGAGGAAGGTCCCGCCGACAAAACCGATCAGTACGGCGAGGCCCGCGGTGAGGCCCGTGTTGATGGTTCCCCAGACGATGCGGGCGTAAACGTCGCGGCCGAGCTGGTCGGTCCCGAACCAGTGGGTGCCGCTCGGCGCCTGGTTGGCGTCGGCCGGAACCCCGATCAGCGGGTCGTAACTGGTGAACCACTGGGGTACAAGCATCCAGAGCACAGCGACAAGTAGAACCAGGGTCGCGGCGAGAACCCCGATGCGGGAGAGCCAGCGTCTGCGGGGGCTGGTCACTGTGCGGGTGGAGGGCAGGGCGATTCCCTCGCCGGCGAGTACGAGGTCGTCCGGGGAGATGCCGGTTGTGGTGGTGGCCATCAGGCGATCCCCGCTTTTTTCGAGCGCAGGCCTTCAGCGAGGATGCGCGGGTCGAGCAGTGGGTAGAGCAAATCGATCACGAGGTTGATCGCCACAAAAACCACGGCGGCCAGCAGCACGAGGCCCTGCACCATTGCGACGTCCTGGGTGTTGACGGCGTCGAGCAGGATGCGGCCGAGTCCGGCCCGCGAGAACACGGTCTCCACAATGACGGAGCCGGCGAGCAGGTGGCCGGTGGTGAGGCCGAGCACCGTGAGGGCGGGTCCCGCGCCGCTTTTGAGCACGTGGCGGAAAAAAACCCAGCTGCGCGAGCCGCCTTTTGCCCGGACAACCCCCACAAACGGTTGGGCGAGCACGGTCTCGATGCTTTTCAGGTAAACCTGCGCGATCGGGGCGGAGATCGGGATTCCGAGCACAAGGGCGGGCACCACGAGCGACAGGGCGCTGCCGTCGGGAAACAGCGAGATCCAGCGCAGCTGCACCGAGAACACCTGGAGCACCACAAGGCCGAGCCAGAAGGTCGGGATGGCGCTGAACAGCGGGGGGAGGTTCGCGAACCAGCGTGAGAACGTACCCCAACCGCTGAGGTTGACCACCGAGACAATCACCGCGGAGATGATTGTGGCGAACAGCAGCGCGAGGCCGGACAGGGCGAGCGTGCCGGAGATGACCGACCCGATCCGCTCGTCCACGGTCTGGCCGGAGGCGATCGAGTATCCGAAGTTGCCGCTGAGCAGGTTGAGCAGCTGGGTGCCGTACTGCACGATCGGCGGCTTGTCGAAGCCGTAGTAACTCTTCATCTGTTCGATAACGAGCGGGTCGACCGCGGTGTCGCTCGAGAGCATCACCGTGATCGGATCGGAGGGCAGGAACTGCATCGCCACAAAGGTGATGGTGTACGCGAGCCACACCACAATAACCGCCTGCAACACGCGCAGTGACAGGTAACGGATCAGGGGTGCGGCTCGCAACATACTCCTCGATGGGCTGGGTGGGAAAAGGGGAGGGGGTCGAAGGCCGGGGCCTACTCGCCCACCCAGGCGCCCTGGAACTGCGGGGCGTCTCCCCCGGTGAAGGTGATGTGCACGTCGCTGCCGGCACCCTGCACCTGGGTCTCATCCCAGAGCACCAGCGCGTAGGCCTCGTCAATAACAAGCTTCTGCTGCTGCTGGGCGCGGAACTCGTTCTGCTCCTCGTCGGTGACGGCGGCGTTCTCGGCGGCGAACAGGGCGTTCAGCGAGTCGTCGGCGCTGCGGGTCCAGAGGTTGGCGGGGCTTGAGAAGATCGGGCCGAGTCCGCCGTACTGGAACAGGCGGGTTCCGGCGAAGGCGACTTCGTCGCTGGTCAGCGCCGAGTTGAGGAACGTGGTGTCACCCGCACGGTTCTCGAGCACAACACCCAGTTCACGCCACTGCTGCGCGATGAAGTCGAACGCCGGCTTGAAAACAACGCTCTGGTTGGATGCTGCGAGGGCGACGTTCAGTTCGACACCGTCCTTCTCCCGGATGCCGTCGGCGTTTGTGACCCAGCCGGCGTCGTCGAGCAGCTCGTTGGCGCGGTCCGGATCGTAGGCGAGCTCATCGGAGAGGTCGCTGAAGCCACGGGCACCGTGCGGCAGGATCGACGCTGCGGGCACGTAGCTGTCGGAGAGCACGGTGGAGGCCAGCAGTTCGCGGTCGAATCCGATCTGCAGTGCCTGGCGCACCCGCTTGTCCGAGACGGCCGGGTTCGTGACACGGAACGCGGCGAAGTTGGTGGTGAGGTCGGTGGTGTGGGTGGCGATGACCTGGAAACCGGCATCCTTCAGGGTCTGCTCGTCGGTCGGCTGGATGCCGCGGGCGACGTCCACCTGGCCGGAGGTGACGGCTCCGGCGCGAAGTCCGACCTCGGCAAGGACCTTGACCACAACCTTGTCGAGGTACGCGGCGCCCTGGTTTTCGGCGTTCTCGGCTGGCCAGGCGTAGTCGTCCCGCTTGACCAGGGTGATCTCCTGCTCGGGCACCTGCGAGTCGAAGGTGAAGGGGCCGGAGCCGACGACCTGGGTGATGTCGGTCTGGCCGTCGTAGTCGAGCGCGATGGTCGACGGGGAAACGAGTCCGCTGGTCACCGCGGCGGTCGCGTAGAGGAAGTTGGAGTTCGGGGTGGAGAAGTAGACCTTCACGGTGCTGGCGTCGACGGCCTCTGAACGGTCGTAGCCAACGAAGGCCGCGGTGCTCGCGATCTTTTTGTCGGCGTCGCCGAGACCGAGCAGGTCGAGGTTCTGCTGCACCGCAGCAGCATCCAGGGCTGTTCCATCGCTGAAGGTGACACCGTCGCGGATGGTGAAGGTGAATTCGGTCGCGGTGTCGTTCGACTCCCATGACGACGCGATCCACGGCACAAGGGTCTGCGTCTCCGGGTCGAGGTAGGTGAGGCGGTCGAGGAGGGTTCCGACCACGTTCGCCACCGAGTAGTTGCCGGCGCCCTGCGTCTGCACGTTGGTGACGGGCTGCACGTCACCAAAAATCAGTGTTCCACCCTCGACCGGGGTCGTCGACGCCGAGTTCGGCGTGCTGGTGGACGGCGAGGCAGCGCAGGCGGCGAGCAGCACGGTGGCGGCGAGGCCGACTGCGAGGGCCCGGAGGCGACGGTGTTTCACAGTGATTCCTTTGGACGACGGGCAAGGCAGAGGCCGATCGTAGCAACGGCCATTCCCGCCCTGCTGGTGTGTTTCGTTCCGCGTCACTGTGTTACGTCATGAGACCTATCAACCGGTCAGTTTTGGAGGTTTTCGGTAGCGTTCCACAGGGAACCGACAACGCACCCCACAATTCGCCGCCATTGCCCACTGGCTGGCAGCGACAGAGTTAGGTCCCGCAACAGCTATGACATCCCCGCACACCGTGTCCTCCCCTCCCCCCGCAGCAGCATCCGGGGAGCGTCCCTGGGACGAGGTCATCAGTGACATCGCCGGCCTCAGCGTCGGCTGGGATCGCGACCGCGACCTACCCATCGTCACGGTGCGTCGGCTCATCGACGCCGGCTTCGGCGCCCTCACCGTGCCGGTCGAGTTCGGCGGCCGGGGCCTCGGCCTCAGCGACTTCTTCACCGAACTCCAGCAGCTTGCCGCCGCTGACCCGAACATCGCCCAGCTGCTGCGCCCACACTTCGCATTCATCCAGCGGCAGCTGCTCGCGCCGGCGAAGGAACAGCGGCGCGACGACCTCGGCCGCGCGGGCGCAGGCGAACTGTTCGCCACCGCCTCCCACGAACGCAGCAGCGCCACCGTCGGCAGCTTCGAGACCCGCATCACCGAGGTGGACGGCGAACTGCGCCTGTCCGGCACCAAGCATTACACCACCGGCAGCATCTACGCAGACTGGATCTCGGTGCTCGCCGAATCCGACAACGGGATTGTCTCCGCCACCATCGACGCGCACTCCGCCGGGGTACACACCAATGACGACTGGGATGGTTTCGGCCAGCGCCTGACCGGCTCGGGGACCACCACCTTCACCGCCGTGGCCGTCGACCCTGCGAGGGTCAGCCGTCCGGTCGACGACGGGCAACCGACCCCGATGCCCGCCTTCTACCAGCTTGTGCTGCTGGCGACGCTCGCCGGAATCGCCGATGCCATTGCCCGCGACGGAGCCGATTTTGTGCGCGCCCGCACCCGTGTGTACAGCCACGGCAGCGCGGCGACCGCGGCCGCCGACCCGCTCATCCAGCAGGTTGTCGGAGAGCTCTCCTCCACCGCTTTTGTGGTGACCGCGGCCGTGCAACGCGCCGTGGGGGTGCTCGAGAAAACCCACAACCTCATCGTCGCCGAGGGCGGCCTCGACTCGGCCCGCGCGAGCGACGGTGTGCTGCAGGCGATCAATGCCGCAGAGGTCGCAGCATCCGAAGCCCAGGTTGTTGTGGTTGCCCTCGTGCTGGATGCTGCCACAAAACTGTTCGACATCGGCGGCGCCTCGGCTACCAGCGCCGGGCACGGGTACGACAGGCACTGGCGAAACGCCCGCACCCTCGCCTCCCACAATCCCACCCAGTACAAAGCCCGCACCGTCGGTGAGTACCGCATCAGCGGCACCGGTCTCGTCTATTCCTGGGCGACCGGGCAAACGAAAGGCACCTCCTTATGAGTTCTTCCGCCCCGCGCACCCAGCCGCTGCGATTCAACGCGTTTGTGATGAACACCGCCTCACACATCCAGCACGGCCAGTGGCGTCGCCCGGAGGCGCGCCAGCACGAGTTCGCGGATGTCGACCTGTGGATCGAGGTCGCGAAGACCCTCGAGCGCGGCAAATTCGACGCCATGTTCTTCGCGGACGTTGTTGGCGTCTACGGCCCGGTCGGCGGCGACTACTCGGTCAACGCCCGCGAGGGCCTGCAGATCCCGAACAACGACCCGTCGATCCTGATCGCGGCCCTCGCCACCCACACGAAGGACATCGGCCTCGCCTTCACCAGCTCCATCATGCAGGCGCACCCGTTCGAGTTCGCCCGGCGTGTGTCGACCCTCGACCACGTGAGCCGCGGCCGCGTCGCCTGGAACATCGTCACGAGCTACCAGGAGAACGCGGCCCGCAACTTCGGCCTCGACCGCCTGCCCGACCACGACGAGCGCTACGCCCGCGCCGAGGAATACCTCGACGTGGTCTACAAGCTGTGGGAAGGATCGTGGGAGGAAGACGCGCTGCGGCGCGACAAGTCCGGTGAGTTCTCCGACCCAACAAAGATCCACCGCATCAACCATGACGGCCAGTACTACCGCGTCGAGGGTCCGCACCTGTCGCAGCCCACGGCGCAGCGCACCCCGTACCTGTTCCAGGCCGGCTCCTCCTCGAGCGGCCAGGCGTTCGCCGCCCGGCATGCCGAGTCGCAATTCATCGGTGCGCGCACCCCGGAGTCCGCCGCCGAAGTGGTCTCGGTCACCCGCGATGCCGCCGAGGCCGCCGGCCGCAACCGTGACGACATCAACTTCTTCGCCGCGATCAGTTTCATCGTGGGCAGCACCGAGGAGGAGGCGCTGCGCCTCGAGCGCGAATACGACGACTACGCCAGTGCAGACGGCTTCCTCGCCCACGCCAACATGGGTGTCTCGCAGGACGACGGCACCCCGTTCGCCCCGGACACCCTGCTGAAGGACATCCGCACCAATGGTTCGCAGAGCATCCTGAAGGGCCTAACCGCGCAGTTCGAGGGCCGCGAACCCACCGTGCGCGACCTCGGGGTGCTCGCCGCGAAGCGCCACGTGCGCATCGTCGGCACGCCCGAGCAGATCGCCGATGACCTCGAGCGCTGGCGTGCCGCCGGCGTCGACGGCGTTAACGTCTCCAACTGGACCCTCCCGGGCTCCTACAACGAGTTCGTCGACCAGGTCATCCCCGTGCTGCAGGAGCGCGGCCTCGCCAAAACCGAGTACGCCGAGGGCTCGCTGCGCAAAAAGTTCACCGGAAGCGACCGGGTCAACGACCGTCACCCTGCCGCGCGGTACCGCGGTGCGTTCGCGCCGGTGTCATGACCGATCTCGCCGAGGCAGCCGTGACCGATGCCGCACTGGCCGGCCGGTTCGCACCGGTCTTCGCGGCCATCGCCGCCGGTGCGGTGCAGCGCGAGAAAGACCGGGAACTGCCCTTCGATGCCGTGCGGATGCTTGTTGAGGCGGGCTTCACCGCCGTGCGGGTGCCCCTGGGCGATGGCGGGGGCGGCGCAAGCCTTCCCCAACTGGTCGAGCTGGTCAGCCAGCTGGCCGAGGCCGACCCGAACGTCGCCCAGCTGCTGCGCGGCCACTTCCTCTTCGGCGAGCGCCTGGTTATTACCAACCACCGCAGCACGCCGGCCTGGTTCGACCGTTTTGTGAACGGCGAGCTGGTGGGCAACGCCCAGTCCGAGCGGTCCGCCGGCACCGAGATCCTCACCACGATCAGTAATGCCGCATCGGCGGAGCATCCGAATTGGCTGGTGAACGGCACCAAGTACTACAGCACCGGAACTATCTTCAGCGACTGGGTGTGGATCACGGCGGTGCGCGACGGCATCGATGTCGGCGCGGTCGTCAGCACGCGCCTTCCGGGCGTGACGGTGCGGGACGACTGGGACGGCTTCGGCCAGAAAATGACCGGCAGTGGCACCGTGGTTTTCGACAATGTGCCGCTCGAGCCTGGCGCCATCGACGTTCTCGGCGAGGATGCTGCACACCAGCACGCCGATACCCGGGTGTTCCAGCACCTGTTCCTGTTGGCGACGATGGCCGGGATCGGGCGGGCGGCACGTGCGGACGCCGTGCAGTTTGTGCAGTCCCGCACCCGGGCTTACGGGGTCGCCGGGCAGTCTTCCCCGCGCGAGGACCCGCAGGTGCAGATCGTGCTTGGCAACCTCGCCGCGCTGGTCTACTCGGCCGAGGCGGTGGTGGGGGATGTCGCGAGGCAGCTGGAGGACGTGCGCCTGCTCGCCTCGGCACCGGGCGCCGACCTGAACCTCCTCGCCGCCGAGTACGGGCGGGTGCAGATCGCCCAGTTCACGGCGCAGCAGGTTGTGGTCAAAAACGTGATCGAGGCGACCAACCAGCTCTTCGAGGTTGGCGGGGCCTCCGCAATCAGCCAGGACCGCGCGCTCGACAGGCACTGGCGCAATGCCCGCACCATCGGCTCGCACAACCCGGCGATCTTCCGCCAGCGCGCGATTGGTGACTACCTGCTGAACGGCACCCTTCCGGCAAATCCCGGGGTCTCGTCCCCCGGCTGATCGGCTACCGCGCAGCTCGCCAGACCCCGGAGTCCAGCTGGTCGAAAGTGACGGTGTCGCCCTTCGCCAGCAGCGGCCAGCCGCCGGGTCGGCAGAAGTCGACCTCGCCAAAACCGAATCGGGGAGACGCCACCACTTTGTTGTCCCGCACAAAAACGATCTCCTGCGAGCCCTCCATGGAGGCCGGCGCTGGGGCGTCGTCCCACTCGAAACCCAGGGATTCGTTCACGTCGCCGTCATAGGGGCAGCTGATCAGGAAGTGGTCCCACCGGCCGCCCAGCACCGCCCCGAAGTCAACAGCAATACCGTCGCTCGCCTCGACCGCCTGCACAATCTCCCCACGGGTGTCCCCGCCGGAGCAGGCGCCCAGTCCGCCAACCACCACCACGCTGAGCAGCAGGGCGGGGAACATCCGGGTACAAGTCATCACCCAATACTCCCAAACGATGCCCGCACAAGCGACGATTCGCCACATGTGGCCGCGGCGCCGTCCACCACGTCCACTGGCATATTCACTAACCTTCACCCATGACCACAGTGCGAATGACCACGGTGCGAATCGTCCCACCGTCACCACGGCTGCCCGGGTGTCGCCGATGATCGTGGATGGCCCGTTCGCGGCGCTGCGTCGGCTTTTCGCGGGAGAGACGCTGGCATACGTTGACGCCCAGCGATCTGCCCAGGAGGACATGGAGCAGCCGGACGCCTACAACGACCGCCAGGTCGACCATGGGGACATGGATGGGCCGGAACTCTCCCTGTGGGCATCAAGTTTCCAGGTGTCCCTCGAAAACCTGCCGCGGCCTGCTGCGCTCGAGAAACTTCGCGCGGAGGTCCCTGGCTTCACCGAGGAGGAGTACCACAACTCCCTCGACGAGCTCGGGGCGCACATCCTCTCCAGTCGCGATGTGGGCCGGCGCCTGCGTGAGAAGACGATTGCCGAAGCGCGGCGCCAGACCGCGCCGAATGCGGTTTTTATCCTGCGGCACTTCAACCTGCGCTACCCGGAAAATGACAACGGTCCGCTCCAGCCGGCACGCATCGACGTTGTCGAGACGCTGCAGTCGAAATTCGACCTTGCCGAGCTCGACCTCGCCCGTGGCCGTGTTGACGCGCTGCTTACGGCCGGTGCGCGGTTACCCCACAACACCGAACTGACCGAGGACGAGCTGATCGACCTGTCGATCGAGCATCCGGATTTCAGCGATTGGTGCCTCCGAACCGCCGTATCGCCGTTACGCCCGTAGCGCCAAGACGCGCGCAAGGCCGCGGTCTTCGAAGCGCTCCCTGAGCTGTGCGAAGAGCCGCAGGCTTTCAGCCCCCGGCCAGTCGTCCGGCATCAGGTCCGGCGGTAGTCCGGGGTCGAGGTAGGGGATGATGCGCCACGCGTCGATACCGCGGATGTACCGGCTGAAGGCCTCCGCCTCGCTGTCGCCGTCTTCCGCCAGGATCGCGCTGAGCTGCCCGATAAACGAGCGGTGCACCTGCTGCAGCTCGTCGAGGTCCCACCAGCCGGCGACGGCCTCGCGCAGGCTGCCGTCGACCCGCGGGCGCTCGGTGCGGAACAGCGTCGCGAATTCGCGGATGCCGAGTTCGTCCAGGATCTCCTCAACTTCCCCGGACAGGTAGTCCGGGCAGATCCAGAGCGCCGGGGACACCGTGCCGCAGCCGATCCAGTGCAGGCGGCGGCGCAGTTGGTGCCGGATGCTGCGCCGATCCTCGGGAATCGAGAAGGAAATCACGCACCAGGCATCGTTGTCACCCATCGTGCGTGCGGTGAAAATGCGGCGGTCGCCTCTCTCGAGCATCCCGGCGGCATCGGCGTTCAGTTCGTAGCCCACCACACCCCGAACGGTGCGGGGCAGCAGCAGCCCCTTCTTTTTGAGCCGCACCACGGCGGTGCGGGTGTTCGGGGCGCCAACCCCGAGTTCATCCATCAGCCGGATGAGGTCGGCGACGGCGATCCAGCCGCCGATCCGCCGCAGGGAGAGGCCCACAACGGTGCGCAGCAGCGAGGTGGTACTCCCCGGGCGGGAGTCCATGTCGTCCAGGATGGCGCTCATTCGGTGGCAGCATCCCCGGGGGTCGAGTTGTTCGCGTCTCCCTCGAGCAGTGCGTCCCGGATTGCCGCAATGCCCACCTGCAGTTCGGCAAACGTGGTGCTGAGCGGGGACAGTCCGATGCGGATCCCGTCGGGGTTGCGGAAGTCGGGGATCACGTCCTGTTCCCAGAGCAGCGCGGTGACCCGTTTGAATTCCGGATGCCGGATCGTCACGTGGCTGCCGCGGAACGCGGGTTCGCGCGGCGTCGCCACCGTGACCCCGAGCGGTGCAAGCCACGCGTCGATGAGTGTGAGCGCAAAGTCGGTCAGGGCGAGGGATTTTTGCCGGATGCTTGTGATCCCGGCCGCCTCGATGAGGTCGAGCATGTCCTGCATGGCCAGCATGCCCACCACCGGCGGGGTACCGCTGATAAAGCGGCGCATCCCCTCGGCCGGGTGGTAGCCGGGGCCCATCGCGAACACGTTGTGGGCACCCATCCACCCCCAGATGGGCTGCTCGACACTCGGCTGCAGGCGGGCGGCGACGTAGCCGAAGGCCGGCGAGCCCGGCCCGCCGTTGAGGTACTTGTAGGTGCAGCCGACCGCGAAGTCGACGTCCCACGCGTCGAGTTCGGTGGGGATCACGCCAGCGGAGTGGCAGAGGTCCCAGAGCACCAGCGCGCCGACGTTGTGCACGGCGCCCGTGATGCCGGGCATGTCGGCGAGGTAGCCGGAGCGGTAGGCAACATGGCTGACCACCACGAGTGCGGTCGCCTCGCTAACAGAGTCGACGACCTGCTCGAGGGTGACGCCGCGGGTGTTGTCGACCTCGATCCAGCGCACCGTCATCCCGGTCTCGCGGGCGATGCCCTCCACGATGTAGCGGTCGGTTGGGAAGTTGTCGCTGTCGAGCACGATCTCGGTGCGGTCAGGGCGCGCGGCCACGGCGGCGCGAATGAGTTTGTAGAGCATCACGGTGGTGGAGTCGGCCACCACGGTCTGCCCGGCGGCGGCGCCGAGGGTGAGGGCTCCGATACGGTCGCCGACCTTCAGCGGCAGTTCCATCCACTGCTCGTCCCAGGACCGTATCAGCCGGTTCGCCCACTCCTGCTGCACAAAGTTTGCGAGCCGCTCGGCCGTCGCGGCGAGCGGGCGGCCGAGGGAGTTGCCGTCGAGGTACGACACAACCTGGTCGCTGGCGATAAACCGGGCGGCGAAGTGACCAAGCTCATCGGCAGCATCCAGGTCAGCGGCGTTGGCCGGTTCGGCGGCAGGGTTCAGGTCGGCGGTGACGCTCATTGCAGGATCTCCTCGAGGGCGGTGACGGGCACCACGGTAGCGGTCGACAACCAGGCGGCCTGGTCGATGGGGTGCGGGGAATCGGTGGCAGCGGTGGGGATCCAGGACAGCAGGGGCCCGAATCCGCGGGCGGGGTATGCCGGCGGCACCAACGCACTAACAACCGCATCCAGGCTGAGACCGGCACCGAACAGTGCGCCGACCTCCCGGGGATTCAGGCCGGTCGGCAGAGGCCCGTTGCCAAGGTCGGTGCCGTACAACACCTGTCCCCCGGCCGCGGCAAAACGTCGCAGGTTGCCCTGCGCGATCTCGAACTGGTCGGTGTGGTCGCCCCAGCCATGGATATCGAGTGTGCTGACCCAGGCGCAGCGCCCCGCATGCAGGACAATGTCAGCGTCGCTGAGCCGCTCGCTGAACGGGGTATGAGCCAGCCGGTCGACACCGGCCAGCACCGCTCGCCTCGCCTGGCCGTCACCTTCCGTGTGGGCAACCACGGGCAGGCCGGCGGCGTGCGCCCGGTCGACAACGGCGGACACAACCTCGTCTGCCCAGGTGGGGCCGGCTTCGGCATTCAACGCGATCTTGATAAGCGACGCACCGGATGCCACCATTTCGGTCACCGCTGCGGCGCCATCAGCAGTCGTGGCGATCTCACGGATCGATTCCGCCCGGGCCCAGCTTCGGGTGCTCGGATACCCGCCGGGTGCGGTCAGAAAGGCGCCGGCAAACTCGACCTGGACGCGTGGCTTTTCCCCACTATCGAGGCCCAGCTGCTGCCAGCGCCGACTCTCGCTGGGCACTCCCCCGAGGTCAACAACGCGGGCAAGACCGCCCGCGACAAGAGCGTCCGGGTCGATGAGCCCGAGGTGCACGTGGGAGTCGGTGAAGCCGGGCAAAACCGTTCCGCGCAGGTGCCCGCTAATGGACCCCGACGACTCCGCGTCGAATTCCCGGCGCGGCCCAACAAAGCGAAGCTCGTCGGATTCCCAGCGGAGAACACTCGGCCCCGCCCAGCATCCGTCGACCCAGGCATTGTCAACCAACACCAGGCGGGACGACGCGTGCTCGGTCACCACTGGTTCACCGGCCGATCTCCGTGCGGACCGCGAACAGTTCGGGAAAAAAGGTCAGGCTCAGCGCGCGCTGGAGGAAATCAACACCGGTGGAGCCACCCGTTCCCCGTTTCATACCGATGGTGCGCTGCACGGTGCGCATGTGCCGGAAGCGCCAGAACTGGAAGTTGTCTTCGAGGTCAACAAGCTCCTCGCACGCTTCGTATACCCGCCAGTTGTTCTCGGACGACTCGTAGATCGCGGTGAATACCGGAACGAGTTCCGGTGTGAAGGTATGGGCGAGCGTCACATCCCGCTCGAGGATGCTTGTGGGAATGTCGTAGCCGAGGCGAGCGAGGTAGCGCAAAAACTCGTCGTAGAGGCTCGGCTCCTCCAGGATCTCCTGCAGCACCTGGCGCGCAGCCGGGTCACTGTCGAAGACGCTGAGCATCTTCGCATTTTTGTTGCCGAGCATAAATTCGACCGCACGGTACTGGTGCGACTGGAACCCGGACGAGTTCGCCAGGAAGTCGCGGAACTGCGAATACTCTGTCGGCGTCAGGGTGGCGAGCACCGACCATTGCTGGGTCAGCGCCTCCTGGATGTGTTTGATCCGCGCAATCCGCTTCAACGCGGTGCCGATGTCGTTGATGCGCAGCAGGTCCCGCGCCGAACGCAGCTCATGCAAAAGCAGCTTCATCCACAGTTCACTCGTCTGGTGCTGGATGATAAACAGCATCTCGTCGTGGTGTTCCGGCTCGCTGACCGGGCGCTGCAGTGCGAGCAGTTCGTCAAGGGCGAGGTAGGACCCGTAGGCCATCTTCTCCGAGAAATCGGTGACGATGCTGTCTTCGAGCGGTCGGGTGTTGTTGCTCTCGGTCACCGGTTGCCTCTTCCTGTTATTGCCACGGTCACTGCATCAGCGTTACGCGCGCTTGGGCCATAGTACGCAATAGTGACGCTCGTTAGTAATATGCATTACTGTCCGGATGCTGCCCACGCGAGCCCGCACCGGGCGGACGACCTACACTTTCTGGGTGGCTGTTCCTAAAATCCTTCTTTTCTACGCCTTCACGCCGCTGGCGGACCCCGACGCCATCCGCCTCTGGCAGCGCGACCTCTGCGAGTCGCTTGGCCTCACCGGCCGCATCCTGCTGTCGAAGGACGGGATCAACGGCACGGTCGGCGGCGAGCTGTCCGACGTCAAAAAATACCTGCGCAAAACCCGCGAATACCCCGCGTTCACCACCATGGACGTCAAATGGAGCGAGGGAAACGGCTCGGACTTCCCCCGCCTCAGTGTGCGTGTCCGTGACGAGATCGTCAGCTTCGGAGCCCCCGATGAACTTGTTGTCGACGAAAACGGAGTTGTCGGCGGCGGCACCCGGCTCACTCCGGAAGAGCTGCACGAACTGGTCGAGAAAAAAGAGGTCACCTTCTTCGACGGCCGCAACGCGTTCGAGGCACAGATCGGTCGCTTCACCGGCGCGGTCGTCCCCGATGTCGCCACCACGCGCGACTTCGTCGCCGAACTCGACAGTGGTCGCTACGACCACCTGAAAAACACCCCCATCGTCACCTACTGCACGGGCGGCATCCGGTGCGAGGTCCTCAGCTCACTGATGGTCAGCCGGGGCTTCGGCGAGGTCTACCAACTCGACGGCGGCATCGTGCGCTACGGCGAGAAATACGGTGACGGTGGTTTGTGGAACGGCTCGCTCTACGTTTTCGACGACCGCAAATCCATCGACTTCTCGCCGGATGCTGTGGTCCTCGGCCACTGCTTCGCCTGCGGCGCTGCCAGTAACCGGATGGAAAACTGCATCGAACCGTCCTGCCGGGAACAGCTGGTGGTGTGCGATGAGCATGCGGAGTCCATCGTGTGCACAGTGCACGCCGCTGAGTAAAGGCCTAGCCGCACTTTCCCGACGTTTCTAGCGTGAAGGGATGACTTCAGCCACAACCGAAGAAATTAACAAGGTCGCCGCTCTTGTGAAAGCTGCGAAGGTAGGCGCACTCACCACCACTTCCGCGGACGGGCAGCTTGTCAGCCGTCCACTGGCAATGCAGGAAATAGAGTTCGACGGCGACCTCTGGTTTTTCACCCAGCATCCGTCGTCGAAGACCGAAGAGATCGCTGCCTCCCCCCAGGTGAATGTGGCCTTCGAATCCGGCAAGGGCTGGGTCTCGATTGCCGGCACCGCTGAACTGGTCCAGGATGCTGCAAAGATCGACGAACTGTGGAACACCCGCGCGGCGGCCTGGTTCCCGGAGGGCAAAGACGACCCCACCGTCGCCCTCATCAAAGTGCATGCCCACACCGCCGAATACTGGTCGATCGACGACCCGAAGGTGGTGGGATTGTTCAAAGTTTTGAAGGCTGCGGCGACCGGCGGGCAGCCCGATATCGGCGAAAACAAAACCATCGACCTGCCGTGACCGAGGCGCTTGCAGCCCCTGCGGAATCCGTCAAGGTTGCGGCCGCGCGGATGCAGCACAATGGTCACATGAGAATTGGAATTCTGACCAGTGGCGGCGACGCACCCGGCTTGAACGCAGTTATTCGTGGCGCCGTCCTGACAGGCACCCAGACCGGGTCCGCCGAATTTGTCGGTTTTCGCCAGGGCTGGAAAGGCGTGGTCGAAGCAGACATCGTGCCACTCGGCCGCCATGAGGTGAAGGGCATCAGCAAGCAGGGTGGCACCATCATCGGCACCTCCCGCACCAACCCTTTCGAGGGTATCGGCGGCGTCGCCCGAGTCAACGAGGTCATGAAGGACAACGGCATCGATGCGCTGATGGCAATCGGCGGCGAAGGCACGCTGGCCGCAGCCAAGCGCCTCACCGACGAGGGCGTCCGCATTGTTGGTGTGCCCAAAACCGTGGACAACGACCTCTCGGCCACCGACTACTCATTCGGTTTCGACACCGCGGTGGGAATCGCCACAGACGCGATGGACCGCCTGCGCACGACCGGTGACGCCCACGGCCGCTGCATGGTCGCCGAAGTTATGGGGCGCCACGTTGGCTGGATCGCCCTGCATTCCGGTATGGCCGCCGGCGCCCACGTCATCCTCATCCCGGAACGCAAAACCTCGGCAGAGCAGATTTTCGAATGGGTCACCGGCGCGTACGACCGCGGCCGTGCGCCCCTGGTTGTTGTTGCAGAGGGCTTTGCCCTCGACAGCATGACCGACGTCCACTCCGAACGTGGCCTTGACGCTTTTGGCCGTCCCCGCCTCGGCGGTATCGGCGAAATGCTCGCCCCCATGATTGAGCAGGCAACGGGTATCGAAACCCGTGCCACCACCCTCGGCCACATCCAGCGCGGTGGAACCCCGTCGGCATTCGACCGGGTGTTGGCAACACGTCTGGGTATGGCGTCCCTGCAATCGGCACTCGATGGCAAATGGGGCCAGATGGTTGCACTCCAGGGCACCGACATTGTCACCGTCCCCTTCTCCGAGGCGCTCGGAACCCTGAATACGGTGCCGGACAGCCGCTACGACGAGGCTCGCGTCCTCTTCGGATAGAGTCGCGACCATGTTTAGAGGTCTGCAGGTAGTCCGCGCCGATGACAACACCGTCACGGTTTCCCTCCGCGCGGACTTGCAGGATGCCGACCTCGGCGCCGGCGAGATCACTCTCGACGTGGAATGGTCCGGGATCAACTACAAAGACGGAATGGCGCTGGCGGGCAACCGTGGCGTTATGCGTACCAATCCGTTGATCCCGGGCATTGACCTTGTCGGCACCGTCTCCGCGATCGACGAGACGTCCGCGTCGACTTTCGCCGTGGGCGATGCGGTCATTGTGAACGGGTGGGGTATCGGCGAGACCCAGCACGGCGGTTTGTCAGAGCGAGCCAAAGTCAGGTCCGACTGGCTTGTTCCCCTCCCTGCGTCCCTGACACCGCGACGGGCGGCAGCGATCGGTACTGCGGGGTTCACGGCAGCACTCAGCGTGTTGGCTCTCGAGCACGGCAGTACAGGCGCTGCCCCAATCGGTGACGGTGAAATCCTGGTCACGGGCGCGACTGGCGGAGTGGGCAGTATTGCAATTGCTCTACTCGCAGCATCTGGTTACCGGGTGATCGCCTCCACCGGCCGCGACGAGCACCGCGAATACCTGCTCAGTCTTGGTGCCGCCGATACCATCAGCCGCGCCGAGCTTGAGGAGCCGGGGCGCCCCCTGCAAAAGGAACGTTGGGCTGGCGTCATCGATTCGGTCGGCGGCCAGACACTGGCCACGGCGCTGTCCCAGACTGTCTGGGGTGGCACCGTTACCGCTTGCGGAATGGTTGGCGGCACCGAGATTCCGACGTCGGTATTGCCTTTTATCCTGCGCGGCGTGAACCTTGCCGGAATCAATTCGGTTGAGTGCCCGCTTCCGCTGCGTCTCGCAGCCTGGCAACGACTGGCTGACGGGCTGGATACGTCCCTGCTCGATTCGATGACTACAGAGATTTCCCTGGCCGCCGCCGCCGAGGCTGGCGAAAGCATCCTTCGGGGCGAACTCCATGGTCGTACCGTTGTGAACGTACGGTCGTAGCCGCCCGAACGAATCCGGGCACAATCCCCACCGGGCCGAAACCATTCGGAACTCGACAGCATGGGAACTGCGCTGCCACACGCCAGCCCCTGGTAATCCGCTGGCGATGCCGCTTTGTTCGTCAAGCTAAACACCATCCCTCACCTTCGCTCTTTCGACTGTGGACAGTTCTGCGTTTCACATGAACTGCTCTCGCCGGGGTCCCCGGCAAGGGAACCCCCGGCAGATTTCCTTTTCTAGAAGGGAAGTGGTTCGCCGTTGTGGAGTTCCTCTTCGACACCGGGCAGCCACCCGTTCTCATCCCATCCCGGCAGATACACCGGAGCGACTTTCACCACCGGGATCACTTTCACCGCTTTCACCACCACCGGTGCGCTCAAATCGAATTCGCCATCCCAAAGGGTTTCCTGATCGGTCGGAATCGACCGGTCTGCCATCTCCTGGTCGTCGCCCCGATCCGATAACACCCCCACCGCCACCGTCTCGGCAGGCTGCAGGTTCAGCACCATCGCCGGATAGGTTGTGTACTGGCGCCCGTCGGACGAGGTGAAGTGCAACACCCCGCCCGGTGCCTGAATCAGGCTCCACCCGGCGGTGTGTTTCAGCCCGTGGTGGCGCCGACAAAGCAGCGACAGATTCTCGACTTGTGTAGTCCCCCCGTCCGACCAGGCGATGGTGTGGTCGACATCACAGTGCTCCGCCGAAACCCCACACCCCATCCACCGACAACGCTGGTCCCGAAGACGCACCACATCGCGCATCGCTGTTGGCGCCCGATGCTGGGTATGCCCAATATTGGTCACCATCGCCTCGATCGGATCGGTCGCCATGTTCGCATACGCCGTGGTTCCCGAACTGGTTGCCTGGTAGCGCTTGGTGCCGACGGAAATAATCTCGTTCGAGGTCGCACTGTAGGTGACGCGGTAGGCGCTGCGGCATTCCAGCATCACCGCGCGCGCCTGTTCGGCACCGATGAACCCGTATCCATCAAGTTGGGCTACCTTGTCATCGGCACCCATCAGGGTGCTGTGCTCCACCATAACCATCACCCGGGCGCGAATGCCTTTGCTGTAGTCGGCGGTGGAAGTCACCCCGTTGAGTAGCAGGTCGGAGAATGCGTCGGCGCGCAACTGCCCCAGGGTGCGCGGGTCGTCTTTATGGCGCAACGCTTTGGCGGTATCGGTGATGCGATTCATGATGCCCTTCGCTGCAACAGCCGGCAAATAGGCTGACAGGGTCGCCATGCCGTCTTTGCCGGCGTCGAAGCGGACACAACGTTTCTCCACCGCTTTGTCGTGGCGTTGTTTGTGAGATTCGGGGTGCATCTTGTCCCGCACCATCAACGCTTTGGCCGGTAGCCGTGTCACCGTCATTTCTTTCGCAAGCGGCACCATCACGGCCTCATACTTGGCGCGGAAGGGATGCGGGATCTGCTGGGCGTTGCTGGCAATGATTTCGGCATGTCTCTGGCTGATCTCTCCGTCTTCCAGCGCGGTAAGGGTGGCCGGGAGATCGTTCACCAGGGTCTCGCTGGTACTGAGTTGGGTATTCACGCTCGCCTCTGACATGCCCAGCATCGCGCCAAGGCCCGCGGTGAGGTTTTTCAGCTGCACCCCGATCGGATCTCCCACGGTCACTCCGGCGAAATTCGGGGCGGTTTGGGCCTGCAGTGTTATTTCGCCGCTGCGGATCGCCAACAGTCGGCAGCTTTCGGTGAGCCGTGCGGTAGCAGCCTGGGATGCAGCGGTGGCTGCTTGCTGCGTTTCGAGCACCTGGTAGGTGGCGCGCTGCCGTAACCGCACCTCTGAGGCAGTCATCACTTCTGGGATTGCCGCGCAGGGGTCACTGACGATGAGCACCATGGCTTGGTAGTCGGCTTCCTCGGCCGCTATGCGGGCAGCCGTGGCTGCTTTTTCGGCGAGGAGAGCTGCTTCGTAGGCAGCCTTGTGAGCGTGGAAGTAGGCAGCAAGCTCGAGATCGGTGGAGTGGAGGGTGGGTGTGGGAGGCAGCGGTATCACCGGTGACCCTTCGGGTTGCGGGGTCGGCGCGCCGGATTCCTCGGCATCCTCATCGGGGATTTCGGGGATGTCTGGGTTCTCGGGAGGTGGGGTATTTTCTGGCATGCCCCCAGTCAACGTGTTTTAGGGCTGTTCGAACCCAAATACTAAATAGTGGTGGATAAGTCTGTGTAGATACTTCCTGTGGAGGAGTAGTCAAATCCCTCGTGACTCGTTCCTACGTTCTATTTCTGAACCAAATCCACACCCCGGAGCCCCCACGCGCTTGCGCACGCATGATACACAATTGCACCCCACGTGGATGCGATCCTCGCATAATTCGATGGCTGCGCTAAGTGGGTCTGGAGCCTTATCGGCGAACACTCTCGTTGTTGACGCTGGGGACGAGGAGTCCGTGTGCCGTTAGGCCCTGCCGGGATCTTTCAACCTACCCAGCCCAGGCCCAAAATACGATCTCCCAACTCCAGCGAACGCTATGCCGACTCGGCAATACGGCCCAGCCATTCGATAGCCAGGGCCTTCTCGGCAACGGTCAACGCCACGGTCTCGCTCCCACTCACCAGGCTCGCCAGGGTCACGGCCGCCGCCGCCATACCGGGCGCTGCCTCCGCGGCATCGGTTGTTGGAATCGTGTCGGAGAACACCGCACCGTAGACGCTGTCGCGCAGCCGGGCGGAGATTGCCCGGTCGGGATACTGGTCCGGACGCGAGATGAGCATCATCGCCATCCCGACCGTCGCCGACATGATCATCTGGGCGGCAATTGGTGGCGCGACCTTCAGCCCACCGGCCGCCGCGCAGGCCTCCAGGTCCCCGAGCAGGATGTTGTGCGCATCATCCACTCCCGCAGGACGGTGCGCGCCCGATGAATAGATCACCCGGTAGAAGGAAGGGTTCGCCAGCGCCCACGCGACATGGCTGTCCCACCCGTTGCGCAGCGTCTGCTGGGGATCGGGATTCACAACCCGATCGCGCTTACTGTCGAGGTACAGCTGGAACGCGCGGTCGACAACCTGCGCGATCAGCGCATCCTTGTCACCGAACTGTCGGTACAGGGTGGGTGCCTGGATTCCCGCGCGCTCACAGATCGCGCGGGTCGACACGGTGCCGGCGCTCGATTCGGCGAGCAGTTCCGACGTCGCATCCAAAATGATGTCGCGGATGCTGCGCGCCGCGTCCCCCGGGATGCTCACGCCACGCCACCGTTGACATAGATGACCTGGCCGTTGACCCACCGGGCCGGGCCGGCCAGGAAGGCGACGGCCTCCGCGATATCGCTGGGCTGGCCGAGGCGCTCGAGCGGGGCCAACTTAGCCATCTGCGCGACCGTGGCCTCATCCTTGCCGTCGAGGAACAGCGGGGTGGCGGTCGGTCCGGGAGCAACAGCATTGACGGTGATGTCGCGGCCGCGCAGTTCCCTCGCAACGATTAGTGTGATCGCATCAACGGCGCCCTTGGTGGCGGCATAAGCGGTGTAGCCGGGGATCGCGAGTTTCACCACTGACGTGGAGAAGTTGATGATCGCGCCGCCGTCCCGTACCCGGCGGGCGGCGAGTTGGTCGACAACAACGGTGCCGCGGATGTTGGTGCGGCTCATCCGGTCGAAGTCGTCGAGATCAAAACTCGCCAGCGGCGACAGGATCATCTGGCCGGCGGTGTGCACCACAACATCGATGCCCCCAAAAGCCTCCTCGACGGCGTCGAAGGCGGTCGCCATGGCGACCTCGTCTGCGACGTCGCCGCCGACGGCGATGGCCGCGCCGCCGCGGCCGGTGATCTCCTCGACCAGTTCGTCTGCGCGGGCCTTGTGGCCCGAATAGTGCACGGCCACGGCGAATCCGTCGGCCGCGAGCCGCTCTGCGGTGATACGGCCGATACCGCCGGAACCACCGGTGACCAATGCAACGCGGGGGGACGTGGTGTTCATTGTGCGCTCCTCAACAGCCCTAGTGAGGCAACGGGGTCACCCACACTGAGGTAGCAACGATAACACTGATTTGTTAGTACCGCTACGCCGCGCTAACAGTCACAGGTTAGCGGTGTCGGTGTTGAGGAGAATTTCCGGCCTGATGCGCTCGGGCAGGAAGCCGCGGCCCACGATCCGGGCCCCGAGACGTCGCACAATCGGGAGCAGGAACATCAGCAGCACGCGGGTACGGGTGGGCAGTGGGTTGGGGATGGATGCGGCGCCGCCCGGTTTCGCGATGAACCGGTGCAGCGTCAGCTGGATCGGCTGCATCAACCGCACCGGCCAGAGCCTGCGGCGCTGCACCGCCGCCAGCTGCCTCTCGGTCACGGCTCCCGCCCGGAGGGGCTCCGCGAGCAGGTTGGCCGTCGCCACAGCATCCTGGATCGCGTAATTGATCCCGACCCCGAATGCCGGCGACATCGCGTGGGCGGCGTCCCCGATGCAGAGCAGGCCGGGCAGGTGCCAGCGGGCCAGCCGGTTGACCTGCACAGACAACAGTTTGACGTTGTTCCAGTCGTCGAGGGTCGCCACTACCGGCTCGAGGAACGAGGCGGAGCGCACAATCGACTCGCGGAACGCCGGAAGCCCGGCCAGCCGCACGTCCTCGAAGGTGCCCTTCGGGATGAGCATCGCGGTCTGGTAGTAGTCCACGCGCGGGATCGTGACGAGCATCGATTCACCGCCGAGGTAGCCGAGGGTGCTCGGCGGCACGGTCGCCGGCATCGGCAGGCGGAACCAGAGCACGTCGATGGCGATACCAAAGTCCTTGACGTGCAGCCCGGCCGCCTCCCGCACCACCGAGGTACGCCCGTCGGCGGCGACCGTCAGGCTGGCGGCGACCTCGAGCGCACCCTCCGAGGTGGTGGCGGTGACCCCGGTGACCGTTCCGGCGTCCCACAGCAGGCCGGTGACCTCCGCTCCCATCACGAGGTGGAAGCCGGGCAATTTTTTCGCCTCGTCGGCGAGGAGGTCGAGGAAGTCCCACTGCGGCATCAGGTCAATCGTGCGGTTGCGCCCGCGCAGGTGCCGAAGGTCGACCGGCCGAATCCGTGTGCCGTTCAGCACGATATCGAGGCTCTTGAACGACGCATGGGGGATCGCGTCGAACTGGTACCGCAGCCCGAGCTGGTCGATCAAGTCGAGCGTCGACGGGTGGATGGTGTCGCCGCGGAAATCACGGAAAAAGTCGTTGTGCTTCTCGAGCAACACCACGTCAACACCGGCCTTGGCCAGCAGCAGGCCGAGCATTATCCCCGCGGGCCCTCCGCCCACGATGCAACAGTCCGTTGTGCGCCGTATCGCGTCCATGTGGAATCACCCTAACCCCGTTGGACCGCGAAGTCTTCGGGGGTTTGGGTCAATCTTGTGGGGTTTGCCGCACGCTCTCCGGTCGCTGCTGCGCCAACTGCCGGCGGGTGGTTATTCCGGGCGGGATGCTGCGGCGGCGGCCTTCGCCGCGGCAGGAAGTGCGCGAAGGATGCGGTCGATTGCCAGCTCGTCGAAGGCGGCCGAGACGAACCACGCCTCGAACACCGATGGCGGGAGGGACACCCCGGCGTCGAGCATCGCGTGGAAAAGAGGCGGGTAGCGGAAACTGTCCTGGGCACGCACCTGGTCGTAATTTATTGGCGCTTCCGCATCAAAAACGAACGAGAACAGGTTGCCGGCGCGCTGCACCACGTGTTCGACACCCTCGGCGGCCAAAGCCTCCGAGACGGCACGGGAGAGCAGGTCTGCCGTGGAATCCAGCTTCGCGTACACGGCGTGGTCCGCCGCGCGCAGGGTCGCGATACCGGCGGCGACGGCCACCGGGTTCCCGCTCAGCGTTCCCGCCTGGTAGACCGGGCCGAGCGGCGCGAGGTAGTCCATCACGTCGGCGCGGCCGCCGAGGGCGGCCAGCGGCATACCGCCGCCGATGACCTTGCCGAAGGTCAGCAGGTCGGGCTTCCAGCCGTCGCCGTCCGGAACAACACCGGAGTCCTCGAGGCCCCACCAGCCGGCAGGGCCGACCCGGAAACCGGTCAGCACCTCGTCAACGATGAGCAGCGCGCCGTTGTTGTGGGCGATCTGCGAGAGGGCACGGTTGAAGCCGGGCGCCGGAGCCACAACACCCATGTTCGCGGCGGCGGCTTCCACAATGATCGCGGCGATATCCCCGCCACGCTCCGCGAAGACGGCCCGCACGGCGTCGAGGTCGTTGTACGGCAGCACAAGGGTCTGCGCCGCGGTGGCCGCGGTGACGCCGGCACTGCCGGGCATCGACAGGGTGGCCAGTCCCGAGCCGGCCTCGGCGAGCAGGGCGTCGGAGTGGCCGTGGTAGTGGCCGGCAAACTTGATCAGCAGGTCGCGGCCGGTGAAACCGCGGGCGAGGCGGATCGCGGTCATTGTCGCCTCGGTCCCGGTGGAGACCAGGCGCAGCTTCTCGACCGGGGCGACGCGCTCACGCACGAGTTCGGCCAGTTCGGTCTCCCCGGGGGTGGACGCTCCGAAGGAGAGCCCCCGTGCTGCAGCATCCTGCACCGCTGACACCACCGAGGGATGCGCGTGGCCGAGGATCGCCGGGCCCCAGGAGCTGACGAGGTCGACGTATTCACGACCGTCGACATCGGTGACGTACGCGCCCTTTGCCGAAACCAGGAAGCGCGGGGTGCCGCCGACCGAGCCAAAAGCTCGCACCGGGGAGTTCACCCCGCCGGGGATCGACTGGCGTGCGCGGGCGAACTGCTGCTCGTTGTTGTTGGTCATTTTGCACGCCGTCCTGCGCTGCGGCGCACCGGGGTACGCATGGTCTGGCCCGAACGAAGTCGCTCGGCGACCTCGACGGCGAAGTAGGTGAGGATCGCATCGGCGCCGGCGCGCTTGATGCTGGTGATGCTCTCGTCGATGGCGCGTTCGCGGTCGATCCAGCCGTTCGCGGCGGCGGCCTCGATCATCGAGTATTCGCCGCTGACCTGGTAAGCCCAGACGGGAACCGGGCTCATCTCGGCGGTCTCGGCGAGAACGTCGAGGTAACTCATGGCCGGCTTCACCATCACGATGTCCGCACCCTCGGCGATGTCGAGTTCGACTTCGCGTAACCCCTCACGACGGTTACCGGGTTCGAGCTGGTAACTGCGGCGGTCGCCGACCAGCGACGACTGCACGGCCTCACGGAACGGGCCGTAGAAGGCGGAAGCGTACTTGGCGGAGTAGGCGAGCACCGCGGTGTCACCGTAGCCGCCGGCGTCGAGCTCGTCGCGCACATTGGCGACCTGGCCGTCCATCATCCCGCTGAGGCTGACCAGCTGGGATCCGGCGTCTGCCTGGGCGAGGGCCATCTCGCGGTAGACCTCGAGCGAGGCGTCGTTGTCGACGCGGCCCTCGGAGTCGAGCACACCGCAGTGGCCGTGGTCGGTGAACTCGTCGAGGCAGAGGTCGGTCTGCACCACGAGGGCGTCCCCGACAGCGGCGACGGCCGCGCGGGTGGCGACGTTGAGGATTCCCTCGGGGTCGACCGCACCGGAGCCCACAGCATCCTTGTTCTCGGGAACACCGAACAGCATGACGCCGCCGATGCCGGCCTCCGCCGCCTCGACAAGGGCGCGTTCGAAGCTCGCGAGCGAATGCTGCACCACCCCGGGCATCGAGCCGATCGCCACCGGTTCCTTCGCGCCTTCGCGCACAAACATCGGCAGTACGAGATCCGCGGGGTGCAGCCGGGTTTCGGCGACAAGCCGTCGCATCGCAGGGGTGGCGCGAAGTCGACGGGGGCGGATGATGGGGTGGATCAGGTCGGGCACGTTAGTCCTCTGTGAGTGGATCTGTGTAAATCGTTCCTGCAGGATCCGACGCGTGCTCCGCGAGGGCGTCGACCAGGGATGCTGCGGAGCGGTACTCGGCGATGACGTGCACGGCGAGGCCGGCGGCGCGGGCATCGAAGGCGGTGCGCGGGCCGATGCAGGCGACAATGGTGGTCCGCGGAAGCGGGGCGAGCTGCTTGGCGATCTGCCGCGCGACACTGCCGGAGGTCACCAGCACGGCGCCGATACGCCCCGAGGCCACATCCGCCTTCACGGTGTCGGCGACGGGGACACCCACGGTGCGGTAGGCCGAGACGAACTGCACGTCGAGGCCCAGCTTTGTCAGGCCGCCGACCAGGGTCGGCTCGGCGATGTCGGACTGCGGGATCAGCACCCGGCCGTTGATTTCGGCCTGAGGCCACTCCTTGACGAGGCCGCGCGCGGAGTTGTCGAGCTCGGGAACATAGTCGACGTGGTACCCGGCGAGCGCGAGCGCTGCCCCGGTGGTCTCGCCAACGGCGGCGATCTTCGTTTCCGGCGGGATCGTCACCCGCTGGCTCATCAACACGTCGACCGTGGTGGCGCTGGTCACCACGATCCAGTCGAAGCTGCCCTGCTGCAGTTCGTGCAGGGCCGTCTCAAGGGCGGGCCCGTCGTCGGAGGACGCGAAGTTGATCATCGGCGCGATGACCGGAACCGCACCGAGGGGGCGCAGGCTCGCGGCGATGTTGTCGCCCCATTTTCCGCCGCGCGGCACCAGGACACGCCAGCCGGCGAGGGGTTTCGCGGGGGTTGTGGAGCCGGAAGAGGTCGTCACAGGGAGCCCCCGAGCGGGGCGAGCTCTGCCGCTCCCGAATCGAGCAGTTCACGGGCGACACGGTCGGCGACTTGGATCGAAGGGTTCTCCACGTCTGAAAGGTACAGCGCGTGGGAGCTTGTGAGGCGGTTGACACCGTCAGCACTGTAGAGACGGGCCGAAAGAAAAAGCATCCCGTCGTCGACCAGCGCGTTCGCGCCGATGGGCGCTGCGCAGCCGGCCTCGAGTACGGCGAGCACGTGGCGCTCCGCTTCGACCACAAAACGGGTTGTCGAGTGGTCGAGGGCCTTGACCAGCTTCTCGTCGCCAACCCGAACCTCGATGGCGAGTGCACCCTGCCCCGGGGCAGTTGGCCAGCCGTCGATGCCGAGGAATTCGGTGACAACACCGAGCCGGCCGATGCGGCTGAGCCCTGCCGCGGCGAGGATGACGGCGTCGAGGTCGACACCGACCCGGCCGAGGCGGGTGTCGATGTTGCCGCGGATGTCGACAACCTCGATGTCTGGACGGCGGGCGCGCAGCTGGGCCTGGCGGCGCGGGGAGCCCGTACCAACACGGGCGCCTTCCGGCAGGGTGTCGAGCGTCAGTCCGTCGCGGGCGCAGAGCGCGTCGCGGGCATCTTCGCGCTTGGGGATCGCCGCGATGACGAGGCCGGGATGCGGCGCCGTCGGCAGGTCCTTCAGGGAGTGCACAATCGCGTCGCATTCCCCGGCGAGCAGGGCGTCGCGCAGCGCACTGGCGAACACGCCGGTACCGCCGAGGGTCGACAGCGACTCCTTCGAGCGGTCACCCTCCGTACTGACGGTAATGAGCTCGACGGGTCGCCCGGTCTTCGCCGTGATGGACTTGCCGACCATGCCCGTCTGGGCGAGCGCGAGGGCGCTGCCCCGCGTGCCAATCCGGATCGCCGTGGTGGCTTCGTTCACTGAGGTCATGGTGCCAATCCTGCGAGCGCGGGTTTGAACCCGAGGCGCACGTTCTCGCAGCATCCTGAACGACAGACGTCGTACCAGGGGCCGAGGGTGGTGAGCGCGGGGCGCTCTGCGGTGGGGGTTCCCTGCACACGTTCCATCACGAGGTCGACAAGGCCGGTGACGTACGCGGTGTGAACTCCGGGAGTGGGCACCCGCACGGCGAAAACGCCCAGTTCGCCGGCGGTCTCGAGAGCCTCGGTGTCGAGGTCCCATTTCACTTCCATGTGGTCGCTGACAAATCCGAGCGGCACAATAACAACGGCTTTGGTCCCGGATGCTGCGAGCTCGGTGATCTTGTCGTTGATGTCCGGCTCGAGCCAGGGCATACTCGGCGGCCCGGAGCGCGACTGGTAGACGAGGCTCCAGGCGACATCGGTGGCGAGGTTGTTGTCATCCAGCGGGGTGGAGGCTGCCATCACCACTTCGGAAACGGCGAGGTGCTGCGCTTCGTAGGCGCCGCCGGCACCGAACCCGCGCTCGGCGGGGCCGCTCTTGGCAGCATCCGTCGAGGGGATGCTGTGCGTGGCGAACAGCACGTGGGTGTCGGCGAGCGAGATGCCCTGCGCGACAACGTCGGCGAGCCCCTGGGTGACACCGTCGATAAACGGCTGCACAAATCCGGGGTGGTCGAAGAACTGGCGCACCTTGTCGATCTGGATGGTGCCCTCGAGGCCGGTCTCCTCGAGTGCCATCGCGTAGTCCTCGCGATACTGGCGGCAGCTCGAGTACGAGCTGTAAGCGCTTGTGCCGATGGCGATGAGTTTGGTGAAGCCGAGTTCGTTCGCCTCGGTCAGCGCATCGCGCACGTAGGGATCCCAGTTACGGTTTCCCCAGAGCACGGGAAGGTTGATTCCGCGCGACGCGAGCTCCGCCTCGAGGGCCGCCTTCAGTTCGCGGTTCTGCTCGTTGATCGGGCTCACCCCGCCGAACGCGCGGTAGTGGTGGGCGACTTCCTCGAGGCGTTCCTCGGGAATCCCGCGACCGCGGGTGACATTCCGCAGGAACGGAATGACGTCGTCCTGCCCCTCCGGACCGCCGAAGCTCGTCAGCAGGATCGCGTCGTAGGCGACGGCGACCTCGACGTGTTCAGCGCCGGTGGATGCTGCGTCGGTGGCACCGCGTACCTGGCCGTTGGTGATTGTCATCGCAGTACCTCCGCGATCTCCGAGACCGTGATTCGACGCCCGGTGAAGAAGGGAACTTCCTCACGGACGTGGCGACGGGCTTCCGTGTTGCGAAGGTGGCGCATAAGGTCGACGAGGTCGACCAGTTCGGGGGCTTCGAGACCGAGGATCCACTCGTAGTCGCCGAGCGCGAACGAGGCGACGGTGTTCGCGAGCACCTGCGGGTACTGGCTGCCCTTGCGGCCGTGGTCGCCGAGCATCTTGCTGCGCTCTTCGTCCGGCAGGATGTACCAGTCGTAGCTGCGCACAAACGGGTAGACCGTGAGCCACTTCTCCGGCTCCTTGCCGCGCATAAACGCGGGAAGGTGGTTGCGGGTGAATTCGGCGTCGCGGTGCACACCCATGGCGTTCCAGACCGGGAGCAGGGTGCGGAGCGCCGGGCTGCTGCGCAGTTCGCGGAGGGCCCACTGCAGCACCTGCGGGTCGGCCCCGTGCAGCCAGATCATCAGGTCGGCGTCCGCGCGCAACGACGACACGTCGTAGAAACCGCGAATCGTGACGCCCTTGGTCTCGACCGCCGCGATGGCGGGGTTCAGGTCGCCGGGCACGGCGGGGTTGGCGGGATCACGGCGAAGTACGGCCCAGAGGGTATAACCCAGCGTTGCAGGCTCGGATACTTCGGCGCGCGTGTCGGCGCTGTTAGTCATGGCTTCAATCCTCCCCCGGGAGAGGGCAAGCGTCTAATTCAGGGGGCGCATAGACGCTGAAGGGGGTTTAGAGATTATCCCACTGGTCGGGTGCAACATGTGCGAGATCCGGGCTGCTCCCAGCCAGTCCCCCGCTAAATGGCCTGTGCGGGATGCTCCAGGACCCTGTCGGGCACTGCAGGAACCGTGCCAGGCGCCGGGTGCTGCCTGGAACACAAAATCCGCCGGCGACGGGTGAGGAGCCAGAATCCGACCTTGCCGATATGCGGCAGTGCTGTTTCTTGGCCCCTCACCGCATCGCGGGCGGACGGCGTGGTGGTGGTGGTGCGGGTCGATCAGTCCTTGGAGAACAGTGCCCAGGCGACGATCCCCACAACGGTGCCTGCAACGGCCACCGCCCCGATGATCCACGGCATGGGGTTGTCGCCGTAGGACTCCTCCGCGCGCTTGGCGAAACGGCCAAGCTGCTTCGGCACGTTCAGTTTGTCCTCGATGGCGTCGAGGGTGTCCTCGAGTTGCGCGCGGGTAGCCGCGACGTTCGCCTTCAGCTCTGGTTCGCTCATGGTTTCGCTCGCTTTCCTACGCCCTTGATGGCGTTGATGTCGCGCTTGAGAGACGTGATGGTGTCTTCCGGGATCGGAGGCATGGCCTTTTTGACCTCGCGCACCCCGATGAAGGCCAGGATCGCCACGGCCACCAGCAGCACAAAGGCCACGATGAGGGCCGCGAGCCAACCGGGCAGCACAAGCGACAGGGCGAGGATGGCCGCCGTCAGCAGCACACCGATAAAGAACAGCAGGATCAGCACAGCGCCGAGCAGCAGTCCGACGCCAACGCCGAGCAGTTTCAGCTTGGCGATCAGTTCGGCCTTGAGGAGGTTGATCTCCCCCATCACCAGTTCGCGTACCAGCGTGGGTACGTCACCGATGAGTTTGAACAGCGATCTCTTTTTATCGCGCGCTTCGTCGGTCATCGACTAGCTTTTCGAGGTGGGAGAACCCGGGGTCGAGGTTTTCGGCGCCGGTCGCGCCGTTGAGGCCTTTTTGACACCCGAATTGCGGGTGATGACCTTTTTCGCGCCGCTCGCGACAACCGCGATGACGTCGGGGGTCTTCGCTACAACGAAGTCTTCGACATGGTGAACCTGCTTCTGCACACCTTTGCTGTGCCAAAACTTGTCCGTGAGTCGTTTGATGGATTCGTAACGCTCGCGTCCGGCCTTTGCGCCCAGTACGTAGCCAACGCCGAGTCCGACCACCAAAAGGATCTTGCCTTTCATGGTGTTCTCCGTTCCGTATCGTGAAGTGTTATTACACAGTAGTGCTGGTCACTCGGCAATGTCCTGAAGGACATTGACCGCTTGCGCTTCCGCCTGCGCCACCACCGACGCAAGCCCGGTGCCGGAGATGGTCTCCCCCACCAGGAACATTCCCGCCGGTATCTGCGTCACCGGGGCGGGACGCCGCCAGTGCACCCGCGCGTAATCGATGACGCGCGCCGCGGGAAGTTCGATACCGAGCAGGCGCTCGGTATCGGCGCGGGCGACTTCGGCGTGGTTGTCCAGTTCGGTGGCATACGACAGGCGCACCACGTGTTTGCCGCCGGCACGCTGCGCCAGCCATGGCCATTTCGCCGTCGAGTGGGTCAGGGCGCGAGCCTGGATGCCCGGGGACCCGGCCGCCACCAGCAGGCCGGTGCCCCGGGGGGCGGTATCCAGTTCCGGCGCGTCGAGCACAATGGTGGCGAGCACGGCGAGCCGTCCGGCATCCACGGGCGGCCCAATGATGCCGGGCGTCGCGACAATAACCTGGCCGGGGATGCTGCGCCCACCGGCCACCACACCCTCCGCGCTGGCCGAATCCACCCGGGTACCGAAGCGGATATCGACGCCGAGGCGGAGGAGGTCGGCCTCGAGGTTGTCGACGAGACGGTGCACACCACCGCGGATGCCCGCGACCGCCGAACCGGCGCGTGCCGCGGTGCTGCGTAGTTCGAGGACCGCGGCGGCCAGCGAGCCGGTACGGATCATCGCTGCCCGAAGCCCTGGCGCCACACGGTCGAGGTCGAGGTCGTCCGGCTCCTGCGAGTGCACACCGCGGACGATGGGGGCGACCAGGTTGTCGAGCACGGCCTGGCCCATCCGGCGACGTACGAGTTCGCCGAGCGAGTGGGAATCTGCGGCGAAGCTGCCGGGTAGGAAAGATTCGGCGTGGGCGCGAAGAGCCGCGGCCTGGCCGAGGATGGCGAGCACGTCCGGTGCCAGCGGCAACCCGGGGATGCCGAGCAGGGCGTTCTGCGGCAGCGGAACGGCCTGCCCCTGTACCGGCTGCAGCCAGGCTCCCTGCGGGTTCGGGCTGACGATGTCCTCGCCGAGGCCGAGCTCCGTGGCCAGGGCGACAACCGTGCCGCCGCGCAGCGCGAAGCTTTCCGCACCGGCGTCAAGGTCGAGCCCGCCAACGGTGTGGTGGGAGACGGTACCGCCGAGGTGGCCCCCGGCTTCGAGCAGGGTCACCCGCCGGCCGCCGAGCGCGAGGCGGCGGGCGACGACGAGTCCGCCGACGCCACCTCCCACCACCACAACGTCAGTCAATGCTGTGGACGAGCTCCACGATCCGGGTGAGCACGGTCGGATCGGTGTCCGGGGGAACCCCGTGGCCGAGGTTGACCACGTGGGAAGGGGCGGCGCGACCGCGTTCGACGACGTCGCGCACGTGGGCCTCGAGGATGTGCCACGGCGCCCCGAGGAGTGCCGGGTCGATGTTGCCCTGCAGCGGCACGCCACCGCCGAGTCGCGCGTTGGCCTCATCGAGCGGGATGCGCCAGTCGACGCCCATCACATCGGCGCCGATGCCGTGCATGGCGTGCAGCACCTCACCGGAGCCGACACCGAAGTGCACCTTCGGAACGTCGAGGCCGCGCAGCGCCGACAGCGCACGCTTGGAGTGTGGTGCGACCCGGCGAAGGTATTGCACTTCGCTCAAGGATCCGACCCAGGAGTCGAAAAGCTGGGCGGCGGATGCTCCGGCTTCGATCTGGGCACGAAGGAAGGCACCGGTGATGTCGGCACACCAATTGAGCAGTGCTGCCCAGGCGTGGGGTTCCGCGTACATCATGGTGCGCGCGCGCAGCTGGTCCTTCGACGGCCCACCCTCGACAAGGTAGGAGGCGAGGGTGAACGGGGCGCCGGCGAAACCGATCAGCGGGGTGGCCCCGAGTTGGGCCACGGTGGCCTGCACTGCCTCGGTAATGGGTTTCAAGGCGTCGGGATCGAGGGGGCGCAGCGCGGCGACATCCGCAGCCGTCCTGATCGGATTCGCGATAACCGGGCCTCTTCCGGGCACGATTTCGACGTCCACACCTGCGAGTTTCACGGGAATCACGATGTCGCTGAAAAAAATTGCCGCATCGACGCCATGGCGGCGGACGGGTTGCAGGGTGATCTCACTCGCCAGTTCCGGGGTGAGGCAGGCGTCGAGCATGGCGTTTCCAACCCGAAGTTCCCTGTATTCAGGCAGGGAACGGCCCGCCTGGCGCATAAACCAGACGGGTAGGCGCTCGGGCCGATCACCCCGATACGCGCGCACCAGCGCGGAATTCGTTGTCAGACCGGTAACGAGTGGGTGGTTTAGAGGCAGCGGCACGCGGTTAACATTAGAAGGTGCTCCTGTGTCTCACCGCCAATCATCGAAATACCAGCTTCGACCTTTTAGAGAAGCTGTCTTTCGGGGCACCCGACGCCGCACGATCACTCGTTGATAGCAGCAGTACTTTTCGCGGGGCCGTTGTGCTTGCAACCTGCAAC
>Ga0247735_1000043_pt1 | contig 83488 bp, 79 predicted proteins | sample UWRJL178409R2_FD_180934 | JGI IMG/M metagenome (GOLD analysis project Ga0247735, IMG submission 180934) | Plant litter microbial communities from Arlington Agricultural Research Station in Wisconsin, United States - UWRJ-L178-409R-2 | ecosystem: Environmental > Terrestrial > Plant litter >... | reverse complement strand
CCGGTTTCCTGCTTTTTGTTATTATATAATGGATCACGTACTATACCGGTTATCGCATCAACTTCTTCGGGTGAACGTAATTCGATAATATGGCGGAAACCTTCATACTTCAGCTTTTTAAAGCTTCGTTTTAATTGCGAAATATGTTGCGGTATTACATGCGCGCCGAAGTTTCGGTCGGGGCGCAAAGCATTACGTTGCGCACAAACCTTTTCGGGCATATTCAAGATGATGGCGACTGGCAGGCAATGATATTCCTTAGCCAGTTTTATCCAGTCTTTACGCGCTTCCTCCTGTACGTTGGTGGCATCAATGACGGTTACCAATCCATTCTTTAGTCGCAAACCGGTAATATACCGGGCCAATGCAAAAGCATCGGCAGAAGCCGCCTGGTTGTTTTCGTCATCACTCACCATGCCACGGCAAGCATCAGAGGAAATGATCTCCGTTGATTTGAAGTGCTTACTGGCAAATGAAGATTTCCCTGATCCGGTAGCACCTATCAGTACAACCAATGATAATTCAGGTATTTGTATGGTTTTATTTGTTGACATTTCTTTTCTTCTTAACTGTGATTACACCAATTGTTCTGCTATTTCATCGCGGCGGCTAAATACAGCCATCTGGCTTAACGCGCCAACTTCAGTATCAACCTCTCCAACCACTTTAAAAATCACGTTGTAACTATATTTTACAGCTACATCAGTGCTCCAGCTTTCAAATTCTTTCCTCGTCCACTCAAAGCGGTGGTCATTATGACGCATTTTGCCTTCCTGGTAATCTGCAAAACGCACATTATATTCTGCATTAGGCGTAGTAATCACTACTACACTCGGTTTAGCGTATTCAAATACCGATCTTTCAAGCGCAGCCAATCGTGGCTCATCCAAGTGTTCTATCACTTCGACCAATGCAGCTCCATCAAAGCCTTCCAGCCTTTTGTCCCTGTAAGCTAGTGAGCCTTGAATCAACTGTATCCTTTCCAATTGCCTTTCAGACATGCGTTCCACCTTCAATCTTTCCTTTGCGATCTCGAGCGAGCGATAGCTTACATCCATGCCCAAAATAAATTCAAACTGCTTTTCGGCTAATAAAAGCTTGATGAGTTTACCTTCGCCGCAACCTAAATCGGCTACGCGTTTAGCGCCGGCTAATAATAGCTCGTCCTTAGCGGCTTGCAAACGCAATTCGTGTATGCGTAATTGAGGTTCTTCAATATCGGCGGCCGCTTTTATCGTTATTTCCTTTTCTACCGCTTCTTCAGCCTCATCCTTGCTTAATAACACACCCAAAGCCTGGTTAGCCAGCGACCGTTGGTTTTTTAAATACCTGCGAACGATCATTTCTTTAGCCGCATGTGTTTCCAGCCAATCTTTACCCTTAGCCAGTAGTTTTTCAACCTCCTCCTGGTTTACCCAATAATGCTTATCATTATCGCACACAGGTATCAGCACATATAAGTGTGAAAGCAGTTGCCGTAAGGTAAGCTTGTTGCTTAACTCCACTGTAAAATATCGGCTGCAGCCCCATTCAGGAAAAGCGGGGTCAAGGGGATGTTGTACGGCACTGATTTGGTAACCCAGTGGCTCAAACAATGATCTCAACACATCCTCGCCACCCTTTACTGGTAACACAGACAGTTTAACTGTAAATGGCATCGCTACATCTACCAGTTCCGGCTTATCCTTGCATCTGCCGTTAAGTGCTGATGAGTAAGCTTTAGCTATAGCGGCACTCATAAACGAGCTCGATACATATGGCCTGTCGTTTACATATTGCTCCAGCGCAAAGTCGTTGCCTTTAGACCCTGCATTTCTTACCAATCCTACCGGATCAATATCCAGCAATAAAGCAGCTGTACATTTTTGATCACTTACTTCCGGATAAAAAATATGTGCTTTTCCTGCCGAGATATCAACAGATTGTATTTTCGCCGGATGCTTGTGCAATAAGTAGCTCAGGTCATCTGCGGGGAAATGCGTGGTGGATATAGTTAGTAACATCAGTGTAAATTGAACGGTTAATATAATTTATTCTCTCCATGTGGCGTGCATTGCTCTCTTTATCAGCAATGCACGCTTTCAACACTACAAAGGTGAATAGTAAGTGCGCAGTCTTTTTGCGCAGTAAAAAATAATTACCATATTTAATAAAATATTTTTCGATGCCCGTTAACCGTAATGCCCTTATCCGCTACCGCACTATTGATAACTGCCTGCAGAACCGTTATAAAAAGTGGACGTTGGACGATTTGATAGATGCATGTTCTGATGCTTTATACGAGTTTGAAGGCATTGATAAAGGTGTGAGCCGGAGGTCTGTACAAGCCGATATTGAAATGATGCGCAGCAATAAGCTGGGCTATGAGGCACCTATCATTGTGGTCGACCGGAAATATTATACGTACGCCGATAAAGGTTACAGCATAACCAACAGCCCGATCAGTCAGCAGGATATGCAGGTTTTAAGTGAGGTATCCAGTTTATTGAAGCAGTTCAAGGGCTTTAACCATTTTACCGATCTGAACGAAATGGTGAGTAAACTGGAGGATAAGATCTATTCGCAAAAAACACATAGTCCGCCGGTGATCGACTTTGAAAAAAATGATAACCTGAAAGGATTGGAATATATTGAAGGTATTCGTAAAGCAATTGTTACTAAGAAAACTCTTTGCCTAACGTACCAGTCCTTCAAAGCACGGGAAGCCAGCACTTTTTGCTTTAGCGCCTATTTATTGAAAGAATACCGGAATCGATGGTTTGTTTTAGGAGTGCCACATAAAAACAGGGGCCATTTATTGAACCTGGCCCTTGACAGGATACAATCAATCGAAGAGCATGATGAAAAATATAGGGAGAACAGAATTATAGACCTGGCTTCTTATTACAATGATGTTATTGGCGTTACCAAATCCCTTGGACAACGTGATTGTGAAGTGGTGTTCTGGATCGATAATGCCAACGCACCTTATGTAATAACCAAACCCCTGCATCATACTCAAAAACTGTTAGGTGAAGAAAACGATGGTAAAGTTTTCAGTATAAAAGTGATTCTTAACTTTGAACTAGAGCGGGAACTATTGGGATTTGGTTCAAAAATGAAAGTGCTTCGGCCAAGAATATTAGTCAAGCAATTGAAAGCGCAGTTGCAAAAAACACTTGATCGTTATGATCTGTCGGAGGAAAGACCAACTATTCTGGATGATGTCAGAGAATTAGGGTAAAATTCAGCAATAAATGGCACAGAATTAGGGTGAAGTCTGAAGTAATTTGTTTACCAACTCTTTAATCTAAGAAAGATATTTTTAATTGTAGATTAGGAGAGGGCAGACCAAACTTTATTATAATAGATTAGTTTAATATGATTGAATTAATCATTGATGGCAAAGCATTCCCGAATTCAGTACAAGCATAAGTTTCGTCATTTTTTATTAGCGATCTTAAGAGCATTGTTAATGGAAAGCAATATATGGCTACGCGCCTCAGCACGATTAATAATTTTGTGTTGTTCATCACTGCTTACGGCCCATGATTCAAACAGTAAATATTTAGTTTGGATCGCGGCCGGTGTGATACATTCCGTTAAAAATATGAGTTGAATGTGCATGTGTTGTTCCCAAAGATAATAGCCAAAATCATCTTTAATAACAGAAATATCTGGGTGCCCAATCATTGCTTTGACCTGGGTTTCTGTAACACTTGCATAAACAGCTATAAAATGGATTGGACCTATTGAATCTTTTCCTGACATTTTTTCGCTTGTAATGTGATCCTGATCTGTTAAGAATGGACGAACCGCATATGATTTTGCATCTGCAAAAGACATTTTATCTGGTATAGCATGGGTCAACTTGATGCAACCTTCAAAAGATTTACTGCTTTTCACCATCTCAGTCAATTTTCCTTTGATCCTTTCCGCCCTTGGTGCATAGTTTAATTGTTTCCAATCCAAGCCGACCGCATTTGAAGAAGACAAATTATAGTAAAGATTGGAATGCGCTACCCTATTTGCAAGGTTATTACTAATTAAGTTTTCGATAGTACTAAACAAAGCTTCCCGGAAACCTTCGTTATTTTGCTGGGCCTTAATCAGCTTTAAAGGGTTATTAAACCGATTCAGTTTTGTTACATAATCACTAAATCTTTTATTTCTTAACTTCTCTTCTGGGTTACTTGGAACAATATCAAAAAACCGAGAAACATCTATTATGGCCGTTTTCTTGGAAGATACCTGAAAAGCAGCATCTAATTCAGCATGACAAATGCCCATATCATTAGCATCGGGTGCCCAACCCGAGTATCCGTTATACAACGCTATGACAAAATCGGCCTCTTTTGCTTCGTCCATGCAGGCCGCATAACTATCTGCCCCAGTATCTACGGCAAAAGATTCATTAATTCTTACTTTTAAAAATTGGTGCCCAAAAAGAAGCTGACTTTCCAGCTTCCTTTGCAATTGTAATCGTATTTCTGTAAGCGTGTCACCAGCGACGCCGTTAATGAAAACGCGATCATTATTTCTGCTGGAAATGAAAACAGTAAACCTTAAATAATTAATTTTAGCCATGATGTTAAAATTTCTGGGATTATAAATCGCTCAATTTATTTTGTTCATAAGTGATTAGATTACTATGTCTATTAAGGTTATTAGCCTTGATAAAATTGATCACCTCGTCCTCATGTAATTCACGTGGAATCAATCTTTCTAATTTCCGGATCGCAGTACTCGGCACTCCGTATTCCCCCAATATGGAGAGGTTATCTCTAAGGAAATCATTCTCGATCATATTTGCATATATTCGGTAATTACCTGGCCGCAAGCCCTGTTCAGCACACACAAATTTTTGAATTTCGTTAACGACTGAGAGCCATTTGGGAACTTTGTATTCAAACCAATGCTTCATCATTTGAAAGACATCTTGAATACATGTATTCATTAATTCCTTATCACTTAGATTTTCATATAAAAAAGACCTGGGAGCTTCTGATTTTTTTTTATTTACCGGCTTGAGCTGGTTTCTTTTAAATTCATAATCTGATTTGATCAATATGTTTATATCCTTGCTTAAGCCATAGTTGAAGGTACGATGTACCAATTTAGCTTTTGTCATTGGAGAGGTTGATTCGCCCTCCATCAATAAGTAATCCCATGAAAGTTCAAGGATATATTTCAATTGTTCATAGGTAGGCACATTCCAAGCTATCAGATTGTATTTTGTTGTAACATCTCTTCTTAATATTTCAAATATGCTTTTTTGACCATCAACCTTTAGACCATTCTTTTTAATTACTGCTTTTTCACCCGACGGTATATTTTGAATGTCAATATACTGTTTCGATTCCTTGTCTATAACTTCATTATGGTCTATTTGGATTAGCAATTCATCTCGTATAGGATTTTGCTCGTAAAAAGGTATGTCAATAAGTACGGTTTTATTAACTGGAGGCTTATTAAAATTATAAATTGTACCGACATAATGTTCCATCATCCTTCCTGCCCGACCTTTTATATTCGAATAGTCAAAATAATCGATAGGTAGTCCACCCTTAGTTCCATCAAAATAAATTATATTTTTGGCGCTCGTATTCACACCCTCAATGATTGTTGAGGTACAAAAAAGAAACTTTAGTTTCCCAGAATTGAAATAATCTATAATTGATGTACAAATGTGTTTTTGTAAAGCGCCATCATGTATGCCGACATCATATTTCAAGTTATCTAGCAAATCCCAGTTTCTGCTTACGTTTGTTTGTATCCATTGTGACAAAGGATAATTTGTGTTGGAGCATGAAACGCTTTTTTCAATTAAGTAATCAACAAACCCTTTTGCCAGATTTCTAACCCTATTTGGGGAAGAACAATAAATTATACTTTGATCGTTTTTTAACTGGAGTAATAATTCAAAGAGCCGGTTCTCTCTATTTTTTATTTTTCCCTTTGCGTTAAATTCCTTTTCAAAAGTCTCGTAAACGTTTACACTGCGAGAATCAACTAATGTATATTGGCTTTTAAAAAATACGGCATTAAACCGCTTTGCGAAACCTGGGCTAATTTCATCAATATTAGGACCTAGCAAATAAAATTGCGGGTTGTAAGTTCGTAATAAATAATAAAGAGAGCAATTCAATGAAGATGATCTTTCGTCATCCCTATTACCACTTAACTTATAAAACTCGTCGATAACCAAAAATTCTATATTGGGAAATAAAGGATATTCATTAACCCTCTCGGCGGTAAAAAGAAACACATTGCCAAGACTGTCACTAGGCTCTTGAGATGTTCTGACAATTAGTTTGTAGTAATCTTTATATTTAAGTAGTTTTTTTCTAGTTTCATCTAATAATGCCAATGTAGGTTGAATTATAACAATGTTTTTAAATTTCCTTGCTGCAATTAACTCTTCAATTAATAGACTTTTACCGAAACTTGTAGGTGCACTTACTATAACATTTTTACCTTCTTGTATCAGTTTAAGTAACTGATATTGTTCTTGATGAAAATATTTTGTTCCGAGGAAGTCTGACAAATGAATTTCCTTCCTAATTTCGCCTGGTAAATTATTTATTCGAATTGCTTCTTTATTCTTTTCTAAATAAGGGTAAAAACCAGCAGCCTCTACTAGATCGGCCCACATTTCAATAGTGGCTTTATGTAACTTCTTCCAATTATTTAGTACATTAATGATGATCACGCGAGCATCTGGTTCATTGTCTTTTAACAGTGCGGAACACAACTGAGCATAGTCAAAACTCTTGTCAAAACCGAGAGAAGTTTCACTCTCTACGTCCGCTATAATCTCTTTAAAATCAGGCATTTTGTTGTGCTGTAAGTTTTTTATGAAGCGCGTTTATTAATTGTTTTTTACTCGGTATTGGAAACAGAATTAGTATAATATTTAAATTTGTTTTAACTGGCTCCCCAATTTCAGATCCTAATGCAAGTAGTTTTTTATCAAAACGGCTCTTTAATAACTTAATTTCCGAAGCGTAAGCATCTAAGAATTCTTTACTTCCTTCATCGTTTATTCCATCAAATATCCTTGATTGATAGGTGCAGACTAACGGAATAGTGATCGAATTGAAAAGATCCTGAAGTTTTTTATGCCCTTTTTCAATTTGCTCAAATACTTCAAACCAATATTGTTTTTTATTTAGGAATGCTTGGTATTCTTGGGCTGTATTTGAGTCAGAATAATCTTCGATTGCTTCAAATGAGTTTTTCTTTTTTGCAATCAACGCTATTTCACGCAAAAGAAAATCCTTTTTAAAATGGTATTTAATGTCTTCAATGAGGTCGTCTATGCCGTTCACTCCAGCTTTATCATCTTTTCTGGAATAGAGCTTCGATTCACCTAGAAAAAGTGTCTGATGGTCATTGTTTTTAGGATCATCGCCTATGTGAACAATATCAAAGCCGTGCACAGTTGCACTATCCGTATCTTTAAAATGCATTTTTGAAAGTAAAGGAACAGTGTCGAAATTATCTCTTAAAATTAGATGAAGAATCATTTCGCCGAATTCACCACGCTTTAAGTATTTGTCTTCAACGCTAAGTTCGCAGTCAAAAATTTCTGATTCGTCATCTACATAAATCTTTTTGATTTCACTAAATCCTGTTACTTTATAAATAGATTTTGCGGCTTCTTTTAATTTTCGCCTGTCATATTGTTTTAAAATACCAGTATGATAACCGAATGCGAAGTCAACGATGGTATCCATAAGTTTTTCTGTAAACTCATCATTCCTATATAATCCTAAATCAAACCCCACATAGTACGTCCTTAAATCTGCAGTGGAAATATGTTGAATTAATATATCGTTGGAGTCAAATGCCATATCTGTATATATAAGCAGACTAGCCGGTAGAATAGCTTTCTGATGTGATAATTACTGGTTTATGAGTATAAACTTAAATATTAATTTCGATTATCAAATATTTACAACTCATTATCTAAAATATTACCAAGTAATTTTGGCCCCAAAATGTAATCAGGTCACTCCGAACACTTTAAACTGATTAACTAATTATCCATCTTGAACCTTTGTTTCCTTATAAACGCAATTCGGCTACCCCGAAATCACAGGATGGTAAAGTCAAGATCCTGCAAGATGCAATATCAGCGGTATATCCAGACATGCGGCTAAAGCGTAACAAAAGTCACACCAAATCACCCTCCTCCACATCTCTCCTGATTTGATGAACGACCAAGGGGTAATAACTAGCATACATCTCATTCGTGCATTGAATTAACGAGAATCTGGCGATATTGGAATCATATTTTTCTATGTGTTCTTCAATAAGCAAATCCTGTGTTAAGGTTGAACCTACCGCCAAGATGTAAGTGATATCCTTTTTGAAAAGTGCCTTAAATTCACTTAAACTCAATTGGGCTTTGTTCTGCCCCGCATTATTAAGTTTTTCATAAAAGCGATTTAAGAACATACTGTTTCGGCTATTGAGCGCTTCTTTTAAACGCCGCGCCGATATAAGGATCTGGTTAGTTAACTCTCTGACTTTTGAATTAAACCCTGCTTTGACATGTGCGAGATAAATATTTTTTCGATCATAATATAGAACGTCACAAAGTTCAACCCCATCAACAATAAGGGTATCACAAACAATATAATGAGGTTCACCTTCATACAGTCTATTGTAATCGTTTTCTTTCAATACCATACTTTTGTCCCAGGAATACTTAAGTATGTTTGGTTTGGCCCGATAAGTTTTTAGGATATGTAGCGCATTTGTAGTCATATCCGTAATAAACTGTTCTTTAAGATAAAACCACTTAGTGTCGATCAAGAATACCGGTCCTTGGGCGGTGTTAAACTCGGCACTAAAATGAAATAGGAAGCCTGAACTTGTCGTCGTTTTATCACCTTTTAAAGCAGCGATGTGAACACCCCATAAATACTCGCTAAACTTATACTCGCTTGTTTGCCCCACCATCTCGATAGCACGATCCATAACACTTTTGAAAACCGCTTCACGATCATCGAGCGTCGCAAATGTCTTGTAGCCACCATCTTCCGTTCTCTCTTTTAACAAATAGGTGTCCGCCTCATAGTATCTATCTATGGAATTTGGATTACAAAAATCGAAATCAAATCGATCACTCGCAAGCTTACTATTATTATATAAAACAGCAAGATTATTGTATAGGCTATGAACAAGCGTTTTTCGCAAATCATAAATCTCTTCGATATCTATGATTTGTTTATACGAGCTAAGATATTCTTTCTGTGGTTCCGTCGCTATGTCCACCATCGCACGAATGACTTCATGCAAGTCTTCAAAATTAATTTGCTTGCTAATTTTGAAACCTGCGCCAACAGTGATCTGTAGGCGATCTCTCCTTAAAAAGCTTGTTAAAAAATATTATTTGTGCTCCTGAATAAATATCAGGACAAACGGCAACCTAAGATCAGCTTAATAGTTAATAGTTCATTTCAGGTTGCCGCTTTCCATTTCATAGTCTTACCTGACTAATCTTTTAATCAACTCAACTAAAGAAATTTCATGAAAAAAACTATACTTTTTATAGTGCTGGCCACGCTTTGCCTTTTTTTTCAGGTAGCTGCCCAGGATAAACTTACTATCAATTCCCTTAAAACCGGCGATAAGGTGCCGAACCTCGGTATAAATGGTATCATCAATTACCCCACGCAAACCGCTAAGATAGCTGACTTTAAAAACGAGCTGCTGATCCTGGATTTTATGAATACCTATTGTGGTAGCTGTATTGAGGCATTACCGAGGCTTGATTCGCTGCAACACCAATACGCAGGTAAAATCCAAATTTTTATTGTTATCGATGAGCCATTAGCACGGGTCAGATCTTTTCTTCAAAATAACCAGATAGCTAAAAATATAGAGCTGCCTGTGATCGTCGGGGATAAAACACTAAGCAGGCTCTTTCCTCACCAATATGTTTCTCACGAAGCCTGGATCAATAACGGAACAGTCAGGGCTATTACAACGGCCCAATATGTGCAGTCAAAGAACATCGAAGAACTGCTAAAACAAGACACCGTCAATTGGGAGCTAAAATCTGATTTCCCATCTTTTGATTATCATGCTCCCCTCCTGGTAGCCAATGAACAGCATATTCCTCAACAAATACTTTCCTCCGGTTTGTTTTTCTCCGCATTAACCGGGCATTTAAAAGGTGTGGCAACCCGGCACACTTATGAAGTTGATAGCCTGAAAAGGCTTATTAAAATCCATTATATTAATTTCAGCATCGTTGACCTGTATTTGGCCACACTGCCTGATCAGAAAGATTTCCCGGTAAGTTATGTGCAGATCAGGGCAGAACACCCTGAAAACTTCATTTTCCGAAATAACAATACCGAATACCGGGATGTCTGGAATAATCTGCATACCTGGTGCTATGAAGGGGTATTTCCGATTGATTTTGCGGAACAGGAAATTAAAAGGAAGATCCAAACGGATCTTGATTTCTACCTGCATTTAAACAGTGGCTTTGAAACTGTTAAAAGTAAAGTACTCCACTTAGTCAAAGATTCGACTCATTTAACGGAGCCTAAGCAATCACCTAAAATCAAAGAGAAGGGTCAAGAACTATTAAATTTCATCACAGTAAATGACCTGCTCAAAAAGTTGAATCATGATTTTGTAAACAGGCCGGCAGATAGTAATTTATCATCTGATGAGGTGATAAATGTTCATATCGATGCGGCTGATTTGATAAATGAGTCCGACCTCAACGAGGCATTAAAAGCCTACCATCTGACTTTCAAAAATGAGGAAAAAGATGTCCACATGTTCGTGCTTTCAGCGATTAATAGTCCAGTTCAAATCACCTTAAACCATTCCATTTATGAAAGCAAATAAACGCTCTTTATTCATATTACTCGTTTTCTTCTTTTATACCAATCTTTTATTTGCACAGCAGTTTAACCTTACCGGAAAAGTTATTTCCGAAACCGGTATGCCTGTTGCAGGCGCTACGGTCGTCGTGAAATCCGGGAAGCAGGCAACCACTACTAACCTTAATGGTGAATTTAACTTAGTTCGTATTGCGCCAAATGCCACGCTGATCGTGACCTGTATCGGGTATAATATGCAGGAGGCTATTGTTAAAGGCAATGATAGCATGGTCATCAAGCTAAGTCTGCATAACAGCCAGCTTGACGAAGTGATCATACAGGCCTATGGTACGACAACCCAACGGAAGAACACAGGGAACATCACCAAAATCACGGCCGCTGAAATAGCAAACCAGCCGGTATCTAATCCGCTGGCAGCCCTGGAGGGGCGCGTTCCCGGTGTGAATATTACCCAATCCAGTGGGGTGCCCGGATCATCGTTTAATGTCGAGGTCAGGGGAAGGTCCACTTTAGATGGTAGTTTATCCCGGAACGATCCCTTAATTGTCATTGATGGTGTTTTCTTTGAAGCAGGTAACCAATCCTATAACCAGCTGCGCTCAGCTGCAAACGACAATTTCGGTCATGGGGGTTTAAGCCCTTTGAATAACATCAATCCCAACGATATTGAAAGTATAGAAGTTTTGAAGGATGCGGATGCCACGGCGATCTATGGGAGCCGGGGTGCAAACGGGGTACTCCTGATCACCACCAAGAAAGGAAAAGCGGGTAAGACCGTTTTTAATGGCAATGTCTATTCTGGTATTAACACCGTTCCAGGTACAATGAACCTGCTGAACACCCGGCAATATGTTCAAATGCGGAAAGAGGGTTTTAAAAATGATGGCATAACACCAAGCGCCGATCCTGCTGATCCGGGCTTCGCACCGGACATCATGCTTTGGGATACTACCCGCTATACGGATTTAAAAAAACTGCTGATCGGAAATACGGCCCGTTCCACCGATGTGCAAGGAACCTTAACAGGAGGCAACCCACTGAATCAATTCCTGATTGGGGGAGGCTACCACCGGGAAACCAACGTTTTTTCCGATGACCTGGCAGATACGCGGGCTTCTCTTCATTTTAGCCTTAATCACAGTTCTGAGAACAGAAAGTTTACTATGGGTTTTTCAGGCGGTTATAGCAATGATAAAAATCAGCTCATTGCCACAGACCTTACCCAATACATTAACCTACCGCCAAATCTGTTGCTCCGGGACAAAAGCGGTAACCTAGCCTTCCAGGAAGCGGGGGTAAGTTATGCTACGGTAAATAACATGATCAATCCGCTGGCTATCTTACAACAGACCAATACGGCTATAACGGAAAATTTGTATAGTAACCTGCAATTGAGTTATAAGATACTACCGTCACTCCTGTTTAAGGTCAGCGCAGGCTATAATACCTTCAAGACAGATGAAGTGTCCATTATCCCGCAAAGTTCCATCGATCCGTACGTTGCCTCTTATACACCGGCATCATCCGCTTTTTCAAACACTTCTCTGAGCAGCTGGATCATCGAACCTCAATTGAGCTATACGAAAAGCATCAGCAAAGGGAGTCTAAATGTATTGATCGGCGGTACATTCCAGGAGAAAAAAATGAAAAGCAATGTTATCCAGGCGACCAACTTTTCCAGCGACCTGCTCCTGAACAATCCGGCTGCAGCGGGATTGGTTACCGCCGATATTGAACAGTCCTTATATCATTATGAAGCCGTATTCGGCAGGGTTAACTATGACTGGCAGGGCAAATATATCCTGAATGCAACTTTCAGGCGTGACGGCTCCAGCAGGTTTGGCCCGAATAAGCAATTTGCCAATTTCGGTGCTTTAGGTGCTGGCTGGATATTTTCAGATGAGCCGATCATTCAGCGACACTTACCGTTTTTAAGCTTTGGAAAGCTGCGGGCAAGCTATGGCATAACCGGGAATGATCAGATCGGTGATTACAATTACCTGAGCCTTTACCAGAACACGGGCATCACCTACAATGGGTCGCCTACCTTATCTCCAGCCAAATTGTATAACCCGGATTATCGCTGGCAAACCAATAAAAAAGCGGAGATCGGTATAGAGTTGGGATGGTTAAGGGACAGGCTGTTTTTTACCGCATCTTATTACCGGGAAAGAAGCAGCAATCAACTGGTCAATTACCCGCTGCCAACGCAAACCGGCTTCCAAAATGTGGTGATGAATTTACCGGCACTTGTTCAGAACTCAGGTATCGAACTGGTGCTGAATACCAAAAATGTGAACCAAAAGAATTTCAAATGGACTACATCGCTCAATGCAACGATTCCAAGGAATAAGTTATTATCCTTTCCCGGATTGGCCTCAACCAGTTACAGGAGTATTTATGTAGTAGGGCAACCGTTGTCTGTTATCTATGGATTTAAGTACCTGGGGGTGAATCCGCAAACGGGTATCTATAATTTCCAGGATGTCAATAATGACGGAAAGCTGAATGCTTCCGATTACCAGCCTCTTGGTAACCTTAACCCGAAATATTATGGCGGGGTATCCAACACCATTACCGTACGCCAGTTTCAGCTTGATTTCCTATTTGAATTTAAAAAACAAATGGGGCGTAATTATTTAGCACAGCTATTTAATAATTTCCCCGGAACCGTGGCTAACCAGCCCACTATCATATTAAACCGCTGGCAGCAGCCTGGGGATATAAGTACCGTTCAGCAATACACTGCCGGGAATAACGAGGCAGCAATTATCGCGGCAAACACACAACTGAATATATCCAACGGGATTTATGGAGATGCCTCCTATATCCGCCTGAAAAATGTCGCGCTTGCTTATCATTTGCCTGAAAGCTTTTTAAGGCGTTTTGGGATTACAGGAGGAAAAGTTTATATCAATATCCAGAATCTCTTGACCATCACAAAATATAAAGGATTAGATCCTGAGACGCAGAATTTCTATGTATTACCACCGCTTCGCACCATTGCGGCAGGTCTGCAATTATCCTTTTAAATATAAAAACATGAAAAAAATATTGAATCCTTTTAGCTCTTATTGGAGTAAGCCGCAATTGTGTGCCATTATGATCAGCGCTGTATGCCTGCTCTTTTCCTGTAAAAAGTTTGTGGAGATCGGAGCGCCGATAAGTAAGATCGAAACGGCCAGTGTATTTTCCAATGACCAAGCGGCACTTTCGGCAGCATTGGGTGTTTATGCAAACATGGGGACTTCGGGTTTAACGATATGTTCCGGTGGCGCAACGTTATACCCCGCATTGAGCGCGGATGAACTGACTTATACCTCTACCAATACAGAACTGCTTTCTTATCAGCATAATGCTATTATAGCCGACAATGGCACAGGAATTTACGGCAGGCTCTGGACACCGGCTTATAAAAATATTTATTACGCAAATGCGGTACTGGAGGGAGTATCGAAATCAGTATCAATATCTGACACGCTTAAAAAACAGCTAAAGGGCGAAATGCTCGTCGTTCGCGCCTTAAACTATTTTTACCTGGTTAATTTGTTTGGTGAAGTGCCGCTTGAATTGTCTACGGATTATAAGGTTAATAATATCATGGTGAGAACACCCGTAAATAAAATTTATGACCAGCTTGTCACAGACCTGACCCTTGCCGTTAGTCTATTGCCTGCTTCAAATCCGGCTCAGTTGAATATACTGCCTAACAAATGGACAGCATCCGCGCTGTTAGCAAGGGTTTATTTATATCAAAAAGACTGGGCCAATGCAGAAAGCCAGGCTTCAGCAGTCATCGGTTCGGCACAGTATCACCTGGAAAATAATTTAAGCAATGTATTTCTGCAGGGTTCAGCGGAAACGATCTGGCAATTGGCGAGTGATTATAGAAATACCAGCGAGGGTAGCATATTTATTCCGTCCGGTTCATCATCCCGTCCGGCTTATGCGATCAACAATTATTTATTATCCGCTTTTGAGAATGGCGATCAAAGGAAAGTGTCCTGGCTGAAAAAGAATACTGTTAGCGGCGTAGACTATTATTATCCTTATAAATACAAGGTCAGAACGTCTTCACCGATCACTGAGTATTATGTCATATTCAGGCTGGCAGAACAGTACCTGATCCGGGCGGAGGCCAGGGCACAGCAAAATAATTTAGATGGGGCGAAAGCGGATTTAAACCTGATCCGTTTACGAGCAGGTTTAACCGAAACAATTGCTGCTGATCAACCATCATTGCTCAGTGCCGTTGCCGCAGAACGGCAAACAGAACTGTTCTGCGAGTGGGGGCATCGTTTTCTTGATCTCAAAAGAAACGGGCAGGTCGATCAACTTTTAGGAATTAGAAAAGCACCGGACTGGCAGCCGACCGATGCAGTTTATCCAATTCCTTTAAGCCAAATACAGGCAAACCCTTACTTAGTACAAAACTCAGGTTATTGAACAAACAAAAAGCACGACCGGGCAGTCGTGCTTTTTTATTAACGCGGAGGTTTAGTTTTGCTTTTTAAGCGGATCGGCATCACCATGCGCAGATGTTGGAAAACTGGTGATCTGAGTATTAAAACCTCTTACACAATCAGCATCGTTCCCTGGTGTGCAAGGCAAATTATCTTCCGCATAAGTAGCATCTACCTTTGCACCGCTATAGGCTTGTGATCCGGCAACGATCTGTCCGCTGCTGTTTACACTGTACCAGTAATAGGTGCTTAGGTTTTTATGCTTGTTAAAGAGATGGCCTTTGCTGGTAAAAGCGCTGAAGCCTAAAGCGGAAACAATTAAAATGGCAGCTACTATAGCCGCGTATTTGTTTTTTATCGTGTTTTTTATCACGTGTTTTGAACTTTTTATAATAGCAAAAAAGGGCTCCAAAAACTTTATATTCGTATAATAATGTTGCGTTTTGCCTTTAGGCAGACCTCACCGGAAACTTTTGCGCCCTGGGTGCTTATGTTTCCATTTGCCCGAATAGCCCGGCACGGCTATTCGGGTTTTTCGTGAATAATGCATCTTTACGGTCGTGAACACTGTTTTGGGTAATTCTCTTTCGGACGTAAGCATGATTAAAAAGAGGCCGGATGTTGATGGTATAAAACCACAGACATGCTGCCATGTACCTCTGGATAAAACGGATGCAAAGCGCTGCCATAGCGGCCAGCATGACCTTTGAGTTATAATCCTCTGCCATGTCCCTGATTGTTGCTGCATCAAACGTTTTCATCCTCTACATTTTTTCTTGTTAATCAACTTAACACCAGCGGCGCAGCCTTGGCGTCACCTGTCCTGGGTTTGTGTACTTTATCGCTGTACCCGCGTTCCATGCATCAGCATCCGGTGCCATCTTAACAGTACCGGCCGGATATCCCACTGATAGCAGTTTACTTTAGGGGCTGCTATCATCTTGCTGATGCTCTACCGCCAGGAAATGGCGGCTCGGCTCCCGGTACTCCCATCACATATCTTTGCAACAGTATTGATCGTTGCGTTTAGTAAATCTCGGTATCTGTTTTCCCCAAAAGCATAAAAAAACAGAGATAATAAGGATGGGAAACCACTAAAAAGGGTAAGTTTTTTTATGCCTGTCTTTGAGAAAAAGGAGTGAATGGTGGTAAAACAAGCCTTAAAGACTATCAGATGGCGGGTATCCGAAAAATTTCTTGAACTGTATGCGAAAACTTTGCACATCCTTATATCCCACTAACATATATACTTCATTGGTGGATAGCTGGCCTGCTGCAAACAATTGTTTTGCCTTCTGTAAACGCAGATTGATCAGGAATGCATGTGGTGTGGTGCCAAATTCTTCTTTGAAGTTTTCGATCAGTGTTTTCTCCGTGATATGAAAAGTCCGGATCAGTGTTTGGTTGCTGAGTTCGGAGTCTGTATAGTTTTTTTCCAGAAAGTTTTTAACACGGTACACCGGTTGTTCCAATTTGATCGAAACCATCTCGTCGTATTGGGCCAGTAACTGTTTGAAGAACCGGAGCAGCTCTGCTTCAATAGCAGCTGCCTTATGATCATTCAACTCGTATAACTGGAGCAATGTCCGGTAGATCGGTCCTGCTATCGGGCATCGGGGCATATGTCCATATAAAGAATTGCCATTATCGAGGTCAAAAACAAATGCCTTTAGTTGGGGATATTGACCGATATCTTTTTTCAGCCACTCCATTCTTGGAGCGATGTAAAAGAGACGGTGAATGCCCGGCTGTAGCTGGCCAATATACTCGCCTGGCTTGTTGAATGTGGCATAGCATGTGCCCTTGTCTGCATCGGTAATGAGCGTACCATCGGGAGTGGAAAAACGAATGTACCCCTCCAGCATGAAAAAAAGAAACAGGGCTGATTCCTCCACCTGGTAACTCAGAGACAACTCCTTGTCCAGTTTAAATTCATACAATTCAATATAAAACAGGTAATGGCTATGATACTGGCGAAGTAATGTACCCCCTTCCAGTCGGATCAACTCGGCATCGGTATAGTTTACCGGGTAACGACTGTACCCCGGCGGTTTTTGACGAATGGGGCTCCGGGAAATAACCGGAGAAGAAAAATATAAGATGATAGGGTTTTTCATAGGCTTGCTAAAAATCTGGCTGCCTCCTATCTGTATCAGGAGTCTGCCTTAGATGTGTTTAATCATAGATAATTTTAATATTGCAATAGCTTATTTAATTAAGCTGCTTAATCTCGGCGTTATTTATATTCAAAAGTGTGACATGCGTAAATATTTTTTTTCGGGTTGAATAAATGCATTTTTTTAATGCGAAAACAGTGGTAAAAGGGTAGTGACTTTTGGGGGCGAAAAAGAGAGCAAACACCCAATAATTTGCCTGATTATCACTTCAACGCCAACAATTATTGCATAAATCGGCTCTTTTGGGGTTCTTCGCGATGAAAAAAGTAAAAAATAGTTACTACCCTTTACCCCTGTAAAAAAAAATTCTTCTCTCTATGACAGCAGTTTCATCATAACCGAACCATTTATCCTGATATGTATCGGGAGAATCTTCCGGCGAAGTATCCTTTTAATTTTCTCCTATCTATCTGTTTCCTTATTTCAGATGATCGTGCACTTATCTTATCTACCCTTTTCTTTGCAATTTTTAGCTAAAGCGTTAACACCGTATTTTATCAGATTAAAGTTATGCTCCTGAAAATCTTTTATCAATCGATTACATTACAAAATGAGTTGATCTACATTACAAAAAAGGTCGTTCTACCTTAATAAATGGATTAATATACATCACAAATGAAGTTGCTTTACCTACCCTTTTTTCGCAATTTTTAGCTAAAGCGTGAGTTATCCCATCTGGTTAAAGTTATAGTCTGGGTGTCTTTTTGTCAATAAACAATGGTTCAGAACGTACTTAACAAATGATAAAATCAACATTGCCAATTGATCAATTAACAATTGGGTTGACTTATTACTTTCCTTATTCGCCGAATATTTTTTGCACTTTTTATCATCCCATTATCGGCTACCTGAATATTGTGTGTTGACAGAAACCCTGCTGAAAAATCGCTCTCCTAATACCTATAATATTCAGGACACATTAATACAAAAACACTTTCCGTTTACACCATAAATTTCAACGATCCGTTCGGGATATGCTAAACGTTTATCGAATAATTTAAAACTTTAACTTATAGGATTTGTCACGGAGAAGTGTGTAGCGATGCTGATTCATCAGGCCCCGTTATTTGAAAATCTGAATGGTAAAAGAGCGTCCAATGCTGGTACTGAGAGTACCAGTATTGGATTTTTTTTAAACTAACCGCTAATCCCGATAGGGTATAAAACAAGCACAATTTACTATATATCCCGATAGGGTATAATTAGGATATTATAGAAGATATAATCCCGATAGGGTATAGTTAATAAACTTTATTTATATTTGTACCCGAAAGGGTATAAATATGTTGTCAGAGTATTTGAAGAAAAAAAGGAAATCACTAAATCTCACACAGGAAGACCTGGCATCTAAAGCGGGGGTCGGACTTAGGGTCGTTCGTGAGATGGAACAGGGAAAACCAACATTGCGGATGGATAAAGTGAATCAGGTGTTGATGTTATTTGGCGCAGAACTCGGAGTGGTATTAAAAGTAAAAAATGATGAGTAGGAAAGGTCTGGTGTATTTTCAGGACACGCTGGCTGGTGTACTAGCGGAAACTGATGATGGTTACGAATTTACTTACCAGGCTGATTATTTAGAGAATAAGAACGCAAAGCCGGTAAGCTTAACGCTGCCATTGTCAACCCGGAAATATGAAAGTAAAGTATTGTTTGCTTTTTTCGATGGCTTGATACCGGAAGGTTGGCTGCTGGATTTGGCAACAACACACTGGAAGGTCAAAAGCAATGACCGGTTTGAATTATTACTATTAACATGCAGGGATGCAATCGGAGCTGTAACGGTTATTCCCGAAATAGATTAAGCTATGGCAAATTGTTGGTTTTGTTATCAGGATGCAGGTACATCGTCTTTTCATGAAAAATGTTCAAAGCGTTTTTTTGGTACGGCTAAGGTACCTGAGCTGGAATTGAATAATAAACTTTTGAAAACGTTGGGCGAACAGACGATCAACGAAAGGATCGCTGTGACCGGGGTTCAGCCCAAGCTTTCTGTTACCCTGGAAAAGACGAAGGGACACAACCGTCTGACTATAGTAGGACTTTGGGGAGAATACATACTTAAACCACAACATCCTGGTTTTCCGGAAATGCCGCAATCAGAAGATCTGACTATGCATTTGGCAAGCCTGTTTAAAATGCCAACTTGCGATCATACTTTAATGGAGGCATCAGACGGCAGTTTGGTTTATCTTGCCCGTAGATTTGACCGGGTGAAAGGCCATAAGGTTCACATGGAAGATTTCTGCCAGCTTTCTGAATTTTTAACGGAAAATAAATACAAGGGATCTTATGAAAAGATAGGTAAGCTTATCCTGAAATACTGTACTCAAACTGGTTTTGATGCGCTGACTTATTTTGAACTGGTGTTATTTTCTTTTTTGACAGGCAACAATGATATGCACCTGAAGAACTTCTCTGTGCTGTACGGGGACGAAGGAGTAAGCTTAAGCCCTGCCTATGACCTTTTAAATGTAAATCTTGTTAATCCACAGGACGATGAAGAATTGGCCCTGACAATAAACGGCAAAAAGAAAAGAATTGGATTATCTGATTTTGATGTGTTGGCCAAAAGTATGAATATACCTGAAACCGCCGTTCGGAATACCTATAACAAATTTTCCTCCGGTAATAAGGAGGTTGGTAAGATGATTGAAGCATCATTCCTGAGCCCCGAAAAAAAGGCACTATACCTGGAAATTTGGAATAAAAAGCAACGGTTGTTTAATTGACAAGCCACAGTTATACATTGTGGATTTTCCTCCTGGTGAGAAAAAATAAAATTCTTATTCACCGCAATCGCGAAGATAGCCCACGCCGGAATCAAACGTCAAGTACACAAGCGGGCCGTTGTGTCCGCTTCCAGCGGTTGGCCCGTATTCTAAGACTTTACCAAATGAAAAGTAAAAAATAATTTTAGTATTATGTGAGAACGCTAAGGGATTCAGGGTGCCTGACCAGTTAAATAAGTACCTATTTTATTATAAGCCTAAATATATAGGCGATAATTGCCCACACTCGCTGTTTGGGGACTTTCTTGTGAGTAATCAATAAATTTCCCCGCATGAGCTTATAATATTTGAGAATTTGTAATTTGCAAGTATTAATTAACGGCAGGAATGATATCGCATCAATTCAACTTAACTTTTTCAAAGTCATGGTCAGAGGCTAAAGGAATAACTTATCATGTCAGCACTGAAGACGCACGTTGGACTGAATTAGCTATTCATTTGGAAAATAGCAGCTTTGAAAATACGGTTAGCCAGATCGAGGTGCTGAACCAAAAGAGTGACATCAAGCGCATCGCGAAACAATGGCGCGAAGTTTCAGGTTCTAAATCCTTGATTTATCTTAAGAACAGTACTATTAAGATCGGAAATTCAACTATTTCTGTGGATGAACTAAAACATATCCTACAGGATTGGTTGACACATATACAACCCTTCAGTGTTGAAAATGAAACTACTAAGGTGTCAAAGTATCTTATGTTGCCTATTACTAAGATAACGTTTGATGACAGGTTTCCTTTAAATGAACCCTACGTCGATGATAACTGGGACTTTATAAAGCTTAGGGCTAAGCTTTATTCTCAGAACCAATATATTGGAGAAATTCCATATATGATCAGCCACTTTGGACCGATGTATGACACCAGTGAACGCGAATTGATTAACTGGGAAGGGCTTACCGAACTGTTTAGGCAGGAGTTATTCGCAGTGATATTAAAGCAAGAGCCCGCCGCCGTTGCTTTAGAAAGTAGTCGTTATGGCACCCTATTGGTAAAGGATGGCAACGGAAAAACTCTCAACTTAGCCCATTGCCAATATATTGATAGCCAATGGCGAGTCATCCTTACGGATTTAGGTAGCGTAGTAAAGAGTAAAAGTATCTCAGTTGTGCTAAAAGTCCCCCCTCCGCTAATTCTTTAATTAGGGGGAATATTTCTTCATCTTAACTCGACAACAAAATTCTCATTTTGGCCGGAACCAGTCCTTTTGCTGTGGGTGGACATTCCGGTGCCTTGACCACCTTGTTCCGAGAAACGCAAACAGGCAGTTTCGTAACACTTTGAGCATATTAATTCATTGACTGTTAATTGCGATTTCCCAAATTACAAACACAACTCAATGCTCTAAGGCGCATGGAATGGGATGGTCGAGCTACTCAGGATATCCAATGAACCTGCCATTTGCTGACAGTGAGCTATCGAAAGATGAAGATTTTGCCTAATCTTTGCTGGATCGGTCAAACCCGATAATCCCACTTTTTGGAAATAGCAGCTAATTAGATAATAATTCGGTGAGTATCGGCAGCGGATTTCTTGCATAAGTAGTGCCTAGCCCGCCTGCCCGGATAAAACCCCGAAGCAGGCAAGCAGGACTTTCCTTTATTTATTTACTTCAAAACTGTAAGTAGCGCCTTGCCAAAAAGTTTTATAGTTAATTCCATCTACACTACCAGGAACGTTGTTGAAATTTGTGGCTTCCACTACATATTTGCCGGGCCATAGCGGTGTGAAGGTTACGCTGCCATCAGCATCGGTGGTTAGTTCCTGAGCCCACTTATTGGGTGAAAAAACAAGGACGGTACTACCGGCCTTGTTCTCGCCTTTAATCCAAACTTTGATCTTTAAGGGGAAGTTTACCTTTGTAGCGCCAACGGGTAAGACTTTGATTTCATTGGTGTTAACGATTGCCTCAGGCTCAGCAGTAATGCCTACTTTTACACTTGTACTGGCGGAAAATTCCAGTAGCCCTGTCCCGCCTGATAAATCTTTTAGTTTATGACTCACCAGTAAGGTATACACACCATCCTTTTGAGGCGTAAAAGCAGATTCTACTACATTGCTGCCTTGTTTGGTCGCCAATTGTGTTTTCTGGCCATCGGGCGCAACCAACCATAAGGTTAATGACGGGAGATCCGAGCGCCATTTGCTCAATTCATCCCGCTCGTCCTGGGCAAACTCTCCAAAATAAAGTTTAACGGATTGCGACTGGCCAATCTTGCCTTTAGCGGCGGTTTCGATCCATAAAGAGTGTGCGAAAAGCAGGCTGGTACTCAGCGCTAATAAAAGGGTTAATGTGATCTTTTTCATGGTTTTATTATCAATTTTTTGTTGTTAAATTTTTTCTTCTTTTTGCGTTTGCCCCACCAAATGATAAAGCCAGTAACTGGCAGGCTGGCCGCAATCAAACTGGCCAGGAAGGCAATGATCTTGGTAGTGATCCCGCCAATAGTGCCCATGTGAATACTCACATTCATGCGCCTCAGTTTATCAGCCATACCGGATTTGTCATAAGTACCGTAAAAGGAACTTTGTGCGGAGATATCGCGCAGTGTATATTGATCGTAATACCGGAACTCTCTTTTATAGTCTTTCTCCGGATCGGTATTCAGCAGCACCAGCAATGCAGCTTTTTTAGTAGCTGGCCAGATATAATAAGCGCTGGCATATTGATGCTGATGCAAACGAAATAAACTATCTACGCGCTGTGTTGTGAGCAGTGTAAGGTTAACCATCGTAGTATCCGAAAGAGCCGGCTTAAATGGTTTGGCAGCTTTACCACCGGATGTTAGCCAGTAGATACCTCCCTGAAACCAAGGTAAACTAATGCAAAGACCGGTAATTACAATGATCAGCGCTACAAGGCTCATATAAAAGCCCAATACATTATGCAGGTCGTAGTTCAGGCGCTTGGTACCTTTTTGCATTTCGATAGTCAGGCTTTGTCTCCGTTCTCTTGTTGTCCAGCGTTTGGGCCACCATAGGATGATGCCGCTGATCAGCAGCACAAAAAATGCCAGTATAAAACTGCTTTGTATCGGGCGACCGATAGTGAAGGGGAACCATAGCCAGCGGTGCCCATGTTCCGCAAACTCAAAAAAATCGAATCCCGGCTTGCCAAATTTCAGGGCTTTACCGCTGTAAGGATCAAGGTAAGCCTGCCCCGATTGCTTTTTGCCGATGCGGTAATTAACGATCAGCGCATGCCCAGGTCCAGGATACTGCAGGCTGCTTAGTATTATCGAATCGGGAATGATCCCTGGCAAATGTTTTACCCGATCTTCCACTGCGGAAGGTAATAGCAAAGGTGCAGATTTAACCTTAGCAAATAAATAAGGCTTGGTGTTAGCTTCTATCTCTTCACGAAAGGCCAGGATACACCCGGTCAGGCCGACAATCAGCACCACCAGCCCGGAAATTAATCCGAGCCAGCGATGAATGAATAGGGTAGTCTTTTTAAAGGTCATCAGGCCAACAATTTATTTGATGCTGCCGAATTTCAGCGCGAACTCCGCGATAAAGGTTCTTGGCAATTGCGGGATGGTTGTACCCCAACCAATAAAGTATTTTTTGCTGGTCAGGTTGTTTACTTTCAACCCAAGACGGTATTTAGGTCTATCATATGATACTGAAGCGTTAAGGATCGTGTACGAAGGCAGGATGAACGAACTGGTCGTACTCAACGCTGTAATGTTCTCGCTGGCATAATTCCCGCCAAAGCCCAGGCCCAGGCCTTTCAGGTCGCCTTTGGTTAAACGGTAACTGGCCCAGGTGTTCACCAGATTTTTCGGCCCGGCACTTGGCGGACGAAGACCGTCCACACTTGGCGCGGATAAGGTATATTTACTATCGTTGTAAGCATAGCCCGCGATCAGGTTAAAACCCTGAAAAGGATTAAAGTTGACATCTGCTTCGATCCCCTTGCTTACCTGGCTGCCGTTCTGAATACTGAAGCCGGCATGATCAGGGTCCTGGCGCACGATATTACTTACTTTGATATCGTAATAGCTGACCGTACCGGCTAATTTGCCGTCCATCGCACTAAATTTGACACCGCCTTCCAACTGGTTGGCTTTTTGCGGCTGGAACACACTGATAGTTTGATCCGGCTGGGTTACCGGCGCTACATTCTGGAAGCCATTCATATAATTACCGAACAGCGATACCTTATCCTGGATCACCTGGTAAACCAAACCGAATTTTGGCGAATAGGCAGTCTGCGCATATTTGCCGGCAGTTGCACGGGTGGTCAGGTTGAAGGTTCCCATGCTGGAGAAACGGTCCAGGCGAATCGCGGCCAGTACATTCAAACGATCAGTAAGGTTCAACACGTCCTGTACATAAGTACTGTAAATGTTTTGCTCGCTGCTTGTTTTGTTAAAGGTACTACCCGCAAAAAAGGCAGTCAGCGCCGCACGGGTCATTTTGTTGTAATTGGCTCCCGGATTAACGGCATCCAGCGGCGGCACATCAAATACGCCCGAAGCGGTGCTTGCCTTGGCTTCCACATGGTAGTAATCCAAACCGACCAATAAACGGTTGCGTAAGCCTCCGATCTTAAAGTCTCCGTTGAAGTTTTGCTGTACATCCGTCATGGCGTTACGGGCATACTCGGTCATACTCACATTGCGCACTAATGTTTTGTTACCAAGTCCCATACTCATATAAGCGGAAGGACCGGTGCTGTTGATCGCGTAATAAGAAAAATTGGTCTGGGACTTCCACTGACCGGACAACTGGCGGTCTAGTTGCCCGTAGATGCCGCCGTTATTAGTTTCGGTAACAATGTCATCCAGCACAAAACGGCGGTTGAAATCAAAGTCCAGATCTTTAATGCGGTGTACACCGGTAGCATTTGATGCATCGACGAACAAGCGGTAAAAGCTGTTGTATTTACCGCTCATGTATTCCCCATCCACATAAAGGGTTGTTTTATCATCAAGCTTATAAGTCAGTGCCGGCGCTACAAATGTATAGTTGGAAAACCCGGCGTCCTGGAAGCTGCCTTCATAATGCTTGGCAGCATTGACACGGAACAGCAGTGATTTATCCTCATTTAAAGGCGTATTGACATCGGCCGTTAAGCGGCTCAGGCCATAATTACCGGCAGAATAAGATATCGTTCCGCCAAGATCCTCGTATGCTTTTTTGGTCACCCTATTAAATAAGCCTCCAAAAGAACTTAGCGGGCCGCCAAAAAGTGTACCCGATGGGCCTTTGATGGCCTCCAGCGTTTCGATATTGCTGGGGTCGATTAACCCGGCCGCCATTGCCGGTACGCCGTTCCGTAAAGTGGCAGCAGAGGAGAAACCCCTCGAAGCGACCGTTCCACCGGGACCGTTAGCGTTATTGGGTAATTGCAGGCTTACGCCCGGTACGTTCTTGATGATATCGGAATACATGGTGATCTGCTGTTCCTTGATCAGTTCTTTGGTAATAGCAGTATAAACCTGCGGGTTTTCCAGGTTTGACAGCGGCATTTTGGCTACGGTAGTACTTGACTGACGGGTGAACTTACTGCCCTTGCTGCCTTTAACAAGTACCTCCTGAAGTTGCTCGTTGTTTTCAGAAAGCATAAAATCCACGGTAGTGGTTTCACCAGCCTTTACTTCGACTTGCTTGTTTTGCGGCACGAGACCGATAAACTTGCGGTTAAAGTATAAGTGCCAGTAGTTACTTTATTGAGTGTATAATTGCCTTTTTGATTAACGACGGTACCTTTGCTCGTGCCTTGCAGGCCGATGGTTACGAACTCGGCGGGCTTGCCGTCGGAGGTTTTAACCGTTCCCCTGATGGTACCGGTTTGGGCGAACAGGATCGCCGAACTAAATAAAAAAAGAAATGTAAAGTAAAACTTTTTACTGCATAGTAAAGAATTCATAAGTTTGTTCAAATGTTTAATGGGTTGAAGGATCTGTTAACATGGCCGGTGTGAAGTTTGGCGATGGATCACCGGCTTTTTTATGTGGGAGATTGTTACATAGGCGATTAGATTAACATGCGCCGCAAATATCGATATTATTTAGAATCAATCCAAATAAAAACAAATACTCTAATAGTTCGTTTGATGTATAATTATACGATCACAGTGCCTTTCCCTTGGAAAATCTTAAAACTTTTGGGAGAGTTAACCGATCAAATATTAGTTTTGAAATAAGTTGAAGTAAATTTGAAATCCAGAGAATAGGATCGAATCAGCGATTTTCTCAACAACAGAATTACCCACCGAGCAAAACTCGGTGGGTGACTTATAAACTCAACCTACTGCTAACTTTTTTCTTAATTGCTGCATGTCGGAACTGATCTTATGATCCATTACCTTAGCATAGATTTGCGTCGTCTTGATGCTGCAGTGCCCCTATACTTAATTGCTTTCTCTTCTTTAGTATTTTCCTATTTCTTTTACAATTGTTTGAGCCGGCCTTGATAGGATTGCCAGTAGTGCTGTTTTGTGGTTTCTTCTAAGAACGAGTAAAATGTGAACCGCTCAACAGCGTCTGATTGTGGAACCATTAATTCCATCATTCCATTAAATACTTTTTCCGAGATACCTGCATCCCTTAGATTATCTACAGAGGTTTTTTGTTTTCATGTATATTGCCAATTAAAGCCATGCAAATTGAAAGTTTTTGCTATGTAAATTGTAACTTTGCCTGTAATTTCATAAGAGATGAGCAAATTTATACCAAGACAGATAGCACCTATTATTAAGGCCCAACAAACAAAATTTCCTGTTTTAGCTGTTACTGGTCCCCGCCAATCAGGTAAGACAACTTTGTTAAAAGAGCTTTTTAGTGATTACCGTTATGTAACATTGGAAAATCCAAATACACGTTCATTTGCTTTAGAAGATCCTGTTGCTTTTTTGAATCAATATGATCAGAAAGTTATTCTGGATGAGGTCCAACGAGCGCCAGCTTTGTTCTCTTATATACAGAGCAGGGTTGATGAATCAAAAATAATGGGACAATATATCCTATCTGGCTCACAAAACTTCCATTTATTAAACAGCATTACCCAAACCCTTGCAGGCAGAGTAGCCTTATTCAAATTACTCCCTTTGGATTTTACTGAATTAAAGCCTGGTGGCTTATTAGCAGATTCCTATACCCGAACCTGCGTTAAGGGTTTCTATCCGGCTATTTTCGACAGGGATATTGACCCTGTTATTTTTTATGCAAATTACATTCAAACCTATATAGAAAAAGATGTAACAGAATTAATGAATATCAGGGACTTGAAACTTTTTCGGACATTCTTAGGTTTGTGCGCAGGGCGTGCGGGGCAATTATTAAATTTCAGCGCCTTAGCTAATGAGTGCGATATTTCACATACAACCGCTAAAGCTTGGTTATCTATACTCGAAAGCAGTTATATTATATTCCTTTTGCAGCCTTATCATCAAAACTTCAATAAGCGCCTGGTCAAAAGCCCCAAGTTGTATTTTTACGATACCGGCTTGTTAAATCATTTGTTAGGAATAAGAACTGCTGAAGAATTGGAAGAGAACAGATTGAAAGGGCACATATTTGAGAATATGATACTGGCTGAATATCAAAAAAAGAACCATCACTTATATCTGCATCAGGATTATTATTTCTGGCAGGATAGTAATGCGCATGAGGTTGATCTGCTGATGACAAAAGGGCAAGGCTTTTCCATTTTTGAGATCAAGGCAACTCAAACCATTACCACCGGTTTATTCAAAGAAATGGATCGTTTTGAAGAAATTGCAGCTCCAGCCGAAGTAAATAAAACACTGATCTATGGCGGTTCTGAAAATGAAAAAAGAACAAAATATAATGTGCTAAGCTGGAAAAATGTTTCAGAATAACCGTGTACTTTAATTAAGATTTACGGTCAATCCCCCCAAAATGGTTATACTTTTTACCATGATTTCAGAGAAAAATTGCCCGAAAAACCGAATGCCCTTGTGCCCTGTTATTTTTCAAAATATTTTATCCCTCAAAGCTCATTATTCACATTCCAAATTTCGGGGACTTAACCTGAATATACTAAAGCATAAGGAGTAATTTACAACTACGGGTTATAGGGTTTGTTACTGCGATCTGTGTTGAAATCTTGATTTTGGCTGGCATTAAAGGAGAATCCGAATGGCGAGGATGCAAAGCAAAGTGTCCGGCCTCTGCTTTAATTCCCATATTCACCACGGCCGCGAATATAGCCCGCCACCGGGTAAAATGTAAAAGCTATACAAAGCGGGCCTTGTGCTTGTTCTCCAGCGGTGGCCTTGACACTTGTATGGACCGAAGTTCACTGAATCATGGATCGCCAATGCCCAGTATCTCTATAAGAAAGGTTTAATAAGGCGTTGTAGTTTGAGCGGGCAAATTTGGGGGTGATGATCTCAAACGTGCACTGGTCTGCCGGAAAGGGGTAATGCTAGGTGCAAGTAAATCAGGGCTTACCGAAACCCTTCATAAAATTGAAAAGATTTATGTAGAGCGAAATGTCTGGGTCAGCTGCATCGAAGATGAAATCCTAACCGTTCATGGTTTAATCCACAAATTAATCTTCTTATCAAGTTATGAGCTTCTTACCAGGAGGTAAAAAAATAAGAAAGGTTGCTTCGGATGGTATCAAACACTTTAGGTCCTAAACGTGTTTATTACAAGTTGATAAATCGTTTGTCTATGCAACAGAAAACTGATCCCCAGGATTTCGAGAAAAGATTTCGGGAATGCGACGATAAATTTAATACCATATTTAAACGTACCAGTGCAGCCAGCAAGATAATTGGGCGAGATCTGACCATTTTAAAGGTCAATGACGCACTGGCAGAATTAATGGGATACAGCGCAAGTGAAATTGAAGGAACCAAGATCCTGGAACATGCCTGTGAAGACTATCGCAAGCATTGGCATGAGTTACAAATGGAATTATGGTCAAATGAGGTTCCTTTTTTTAAACTCCAGGCCTGTCTTTATAAAAAAGACAAATCCCTTGTATGGGTAAACGTTACAACTATCCTTTTTGAGGATCAGGGCGAAACCTATGGATTCACCGTTCTCGATGACATTACCGCGCTGAAAGATTTCGAAGAAAGTCAAAAACGGTTGAACATGGCTTTGAAGTATTCAAAAATGGCAGTTTGGCAAATGTCATTAAAAAACAATGCGGTTCACCGTTCCGAAGGGCATGATGAACTATTTGGCTATGACAGTTTGCAGCCACAATGGACAATTGAAAGTTATCTGCCACTGATATTGGAAGAAGACCGCCCTAAGTTTTTGTCGGCAATCCGATCACTGCCCGACCATAAATCGATGGATCTTCAATTACGGCTTATAACAAAGGATGGATCGCTTAAATGGGTGAATTTTCAGGGCAAAATAGAAGATGATCCTTCCGGTAATGCCGACAAAGTATTGGGAACAATAGCAGATATCACAAGGGATAAACTGGCCGAGCGGCACAAAGACGATTTTATAAGTATCGCCAGTCATGAGCTCAAGACGCCGATTACCAGCTTGAAAACATCCCTTCAGCTTCTCGCCAGGATGCAGGAGGACTTACCAGATAGGCTAAAAGCATTAGTAGTCCAGTCCAATCGAAGTGTGGATAAAATTGTTGTCCTGGTTAATGATCTGTTAAATGCCAGTAAGACATACCAGGATCAGCTTAACTTGAAAAAGACGACATTTAATCTGTACAAGGTTATCGAAGAATCAAGTGGACATTTGCGCCTCGAAGGTTCCCATGATGTAGACATTAGCGGCCCTTCAGACCTAATGGTTACTGCTGATGCCGAACGCATTGAAAGGGTCATTATTAATTTCCTGAGCAATGCCATTAAATATGCTCCAAACGCCAGGAAAGTTAATATCAACATCGAAAAGACCGGGGCGGAAGCAAAAGTATCGGTTACAGACTATGGGCCGGGGATACCGGAAGCTAAGCTTTCTCTTCTGTTTAATCGCCATTATCAGGCGGGTAAATTGGATACTCAATATACCGGGCTTGGGCTTGGACTATTTATCAGTTCTGAGATCATTAAGAAACATGGGGGAGCAATCGGGGTGGATAGCAAAGTAGGTTCCGGAAGTACCTTCTGGTTTACCATCCCACTTTAGGTGTGCCTTACGTCGCTTTATTCTTTTTCTGACTTGTTTATATATTTGTGAACTATAAGATATAAAAGGTCCAGGTCAAAAGGCTTCCTGATATAGGCGTCGAACCCGGCTTTATCGAAGTGCTCATGAATATTGCTGTTGCAACTCATCGCAATCACCGGAAGGTAAGGGAATCTGGATTTTATCGCCCGGCACATATCAATGCAGTTATCTCCGGAAAGTCTGTAGTCCAGCATTACGAGATGCGGCCGTGCCTGATCGATTAAATCAATATAGTCACTTTTGCAATTTTCAATGGGACAAATAATAAAATTTTCCAGTTCCAGTGCAACTGTTAAGGCACGCATCACGTCTGCGTCCGTTTCCTGAATAACTATGGTTTCATGCATCAAGAAGGCAAATTAGATGTAGTTTCGAATGGAAATAATTAAAGTTAAGAACTATTATCAGTAATTGCCAATTACTTTCTTGGTTACCCGTAATTTGGATCTCTGGTTATAGAAAGCTATCACAGCAAGGTAAGCGGCTTCTGTAGCAGCCAGACGTATTGACGTTCAGATCAGCCGCCGATTCCTTCGTACCTGGTACAGGAACGTCTCAGTTCCCGATGGTTCACCTTAAAGATCAGTTTTTAATTGTTTAAACAAATGTTGCAATAGTTCGTTAACTCATTGCCCCTGGCAGTCCGGGGTACGAATTTCGCTTTTTTAGAGTACGGTAAATGCTTTCACTCGGTCCAATATGGAAAACAAGTACGAATTATACTTTGAAGGCGGCGGCGAAATGGGCGCTTTGATCCGTTCTTACGATTGGGCATCCGGTGACCTGGGACATCCAAATACCTGGTCACTAAACCTGCTGAACACCATCAGCATTATGCTGAACTCCAGGTTCCCAATGTTCTTATGGTGGGGACCGCAATTGATTCAGTTCTATAACGACGCCTACAGGCCCAGCCTGGGAAATAGTAGTAAACATCCGAGAGCATTAGGCCAACGCGGTGCCGATTGCTGGAAAGAAACATGGCCTACGATCAAGCCATTGATCGACCAGATACTCATAGGAGACGGAAGTACCTGGAATGAAGATCAGCTTATACCTATTTATCGAAATGGCCGGTTGGAAGATGCTTACTGGACATTTAGCTACAGCCGGGTGCTGGACGCATGCGGCAAAACCGGCGGGGTCCTGGTGATCTGCACAGAAACAACCAAGAAAGTAAATGCCTTTAATGAACTGTTACAGGCTAAATCGGAGCTGGAATTTGCAATAGCGGCTGCCGAATTGGGTACCTGGGACCTTAATCCTGCCACCAACCATTTTACCTGTAATGAACGACTGAAATCCTGGTTTGGGCTACCTGCAAATTCGGAGTTACCCCTATCGCTCGCAACAGAGGTGATAGCAGAAACGGACAGGCAAAGGGTAACCGATGCTATTAGTAGCGCGATGGCCTTTGAGTCAGGTGGACGATATGACATCGAATACACTATTCTTAATCCCGAACTGCAGGAACCACGGCTGGTTAAAGCAAAAGGTCAGGCGCTGTTTAACGAACAGCAGGAGGTAAAACGGTTCAGTGGTACACTTCAGGACGTCACTGGTGAGCGTAATGCTATGCAAGAGCTCAAAGACACTAACAGAAAACTTGAAATGGCACTTGAGCAATCCAGGCTGTCCAAGACGGCAGCGCAACTGGGGACCTTCGACCTGGATCTTGTTAATGGTACGATGGAATGGGATGAGCGCTGCCGCATGCTGTTTGGGATTACCCACCAGGATAGCGTATCCTATAGTCACGACTTTCTAACCGGACTGCATCCAGAAGACAGGGACAGGGTCAGCAAGGTGATTGAAAATCTTTATAACAAATCGGTTAGCAAAGGGGATTACGATATCGAGTATCGCACTATCGGTGCAGCGGATGGCAAATTGCGCTGGATAAGGGCCATTGGAAAAGTATTTTTCAACACCGAAGATGTTGCTGTACGGTTTATCGGCTCTGTGCTCGACATTACAGATAGAAAACTGGAAGAACTACGCAAGGATGACTTTATCAGTATCGTCAGCCATGAGCTGAAAACACCGCTGACGACCCTTAGTGCAATGATTCAACTGCTCAAGCTCAAACTTGAAAGTGATACTGAAGCGCTCATACCCGGAGGAATAGATAAAGCATACAGGCAGATCAAAAAAATGAACGTATTGATCAATAGTTTCCTTGATGTTGCACGTTTCCAATCCGGTAAGATGGATATGAATCGCAATCATTTTTACATCAGTGAACTGGTAAAAGAGATGGTAGACCAGGTAGTCTTCACCGCCAACGGCACACATTCGATAGACATTTCCCTTTGCGAAGATATCCTGGTATATGCCGACAGAGAAAAGATTGGCTCTGTCCTGCTCAACATACTCAGTAATGCAACCAAATTTTCTACCCAAGGCAGCAGCATTGAAATCAGATGCTATAAGGAAGGCGACGAGGTAAAGATATCTGTACGGGATGAAGGTTATGGAATTTCGCCTGCGGACCAGGAGCGTCTTTTTGAAAAATTTTACCGCGTCCGTAATAAATTCACCACCAACACATCAGGTTTTGGTATTGGCCTGTACTTGTGCCGGCAGGTGATGGATGACCATAACGGCCGGATACAGGTAGAAAGCATTGAGGGTAAAGGATCAACGTTTTTGCTGGCGCTGCCAAAGGCGACTATCCCCACTATGAGCTATGGGGCGAATTGATCAAAAACCGATGCAGTAAGCAAGAATCCTCGACACAACAATTTATATTATATTTCAGCATTTGCATCCATGTTCCCGGATCACGAAGCCATCATATATTCATCAACTTTCGCCTTGAAAAGATTGATGTCAAAAGGCTTGCTGATAAATCCGTCGCTATGGGCATTTTCCTGCATTTCCCGCTTGCTCCGGTGTGCTGACATCAGCAGAACCGGAATATGGGTGGTTGCTGCATCCTCCTTCAGTTGCCGGCAGATTTCGACGCCGTCGCCGTCCGGCAGCATAATATCGAGTACAATTAAAGCCGGTAATTCCAGGGAAAGGCCTTTTTTAAGCGTGTTAACATCTGGAAACAGTTGTACCTGGTATAGGTCATCTTTTAGGATATAATCAATGAGTAACCTAATGTCCTCATCGTCTTCAACAACAAACACTTTTTTCGTGGACATAAAATTTCAGTTATACTTAATATACGTGTATAAGGCTGTTTTAGTTTGTAAAAGCTGGTAGAGAAAATGTAAATGTCGCTCCATGGCCCGGGGTGCTTTCTACCCAGATTCTCCCGCCGTGCCGGTCAATAATGTCCTTGGATATATAAAGCCCCAGGCCGAGCCCCGAGGTCTTTCGCTCCTGTTCTTTAACACGGTAAAACTGGCTAAAAATGTGCTGCTGGTTTTCAGGCAAAATACCGGGGCCCTGGTCCTTCACAGAGATTCGAATCTCATTCCCGGTCCTGATAGCAATCATGCTTACCTCCCTGGCGTCCGGCGCATACTTCACGGCATTACCCAGTAAATTGGTGAGCACCTGTTCCAGCCGCATCTTATCGCCCGAGACCAAAAGCTCTCCATCTGCCGCCATTTTCAAATTATAGTGGGGATGGGTCTGCTCAAACGTATCGGTTATTTCGTCCAAAAGATCCGAAAGATCAAAAGGTTCAAAATTCAACTGTAGTTTACCGGCCTGGATTTTAGATATATCAAACAGGTCATTGACTAACTCGTTGAGTTTGGCCAATTGCTTCAGTGCCTTTTCTGCAAAACTTTTGGCACTACCATCCGGAACCATTCTTTCTAATATCTGCAAAAAACCGCTCATCGAAGTCAGTGGCGTCTTAAGCTCATGGGAGGCCAAGGCGATAAATTCATCTTTTTTATTACTCAAATCCTTTACTTCCTCAAAGAGCCTGGAATTATCTATGGCAACGGCAGCCTGTGAGGCTACGGTAACAACCAGGTCTTCATGCTCTTCTTTAAAAACGCCAGCTTGTTTGTGGCCAAAAAAAAGCCCGCCGATAACTACGCCCGAATGAGTAATAACGGGAACCGCCAGGTAGCTCACAACCGGCAAATGGCCTTTGGGCATACCAAAATATGGCGAATTTTTTCCATAACGCGGATCTTTTGTAATGTCATCAACCCGGACAACGTCTTCGCCGCTAAAGGTCGGATGGAAAACAGCCGTGTTGCGGGGCATGGGAAAGTTTTCAAAAGCAGCCCGTGGTGCCCCGGAAATGGTATAAAGCCAATAGGATTCACCGCCTTGGTCTACCCGGTTATAGAAGAAAGCGCCGAAATCCGCGCCGGTAAGCCTGGTCGTAGCATCGGTTACTCTTTGCAAAATGTGTTGCAGATCAAGGTCCTCGTTAATGCTTTTACTGATCGAATTAAGGATTTCCATACGCTCCATGCTTTTAGCGACGGACCGCTCTGCTTCTTTCTGCGCTGTAATGTTCCGGGCTATTTTGGAAGCCCCGATGATTTCGCCGGCTTTGTTGAGGATGGGAGACACCGACAGTGATATGTGCAACTGTTGTCCCCCTTTGGTCCTGCGGATAGTCTGGAAATGATCTACCTTTTTTCCGGCACGAATGTTTCCGATAATTATATCTTCTTCATTCAGACGCTCCGGCGGTATTAGTAATGAAATATGTTGACCAATAGCTTCCTGCTCCGTATAGCCAAACATTTTTTCTGCGCCGATATTCCAGCTGGTGATGATGCCCTGTAGGCTTTTACCAACAATGGCATCGTCCGAACTGGCGACAATGGCAGCCAGCCTGGCCTGCTTTTCTTCGGCAGCATTTTCTTCGATGATATTGCGGGCAATCTGTGACGATCCTGTAACTTGTCCCTCCTGGTCCCGGATAGGCGAAATGGTTATAGACACGGGGATTTCAACGCCTTCCCTGGTTCTGCGAATCGTTTTAAATTGCCCGATCCGTCTCCCCTCCATAATATCACGCATGATGTCCATTTTTTCCTGCTGCCTGTCCTCAGGGATCAGCAGGTAAACAGATTCATCGATTATTTCCTCATGGCTATAGCCGAATAGCTGTTCAGCTGCCGGATTCCAATGGGTGATCCGCATATCAAGGTCATGGCAAAATATCGCGTCGTCAATGCCTTCAAATATAGATTGCAGGGTTGATAATTCTTGTGAATGCTGGAGTCTGGCCATTACTATTCGGTGCGGCCAGAAAACGGCATTATCTGTTCAGTGGCTCTTTTGTTTGATTTAATCTAATAATAACCTTAAAAACACAGAAAGGTTTTAAGCCCTTAAAAGAGGCCAGGCCGATGAAAATCTGGCAGCGAAGCTGTAAATTTTTCAGATGCCCGCTGCAAAAATTTCAGTTTTAATTCCATTTCCGGCTTTGGCATCTCACTTGTAAGATTGCTGTCGAACAATCGTTCTTTAAGTTTAATAGATAATGGTTTGATCCTTTAAAACAATTAAAAGAAAAAATTATGACATTGGTTAAATTTAATCCCGACAAAAGAAATAGTTCACTATTACCAGGTTTTAGTGATGTTTTCGATTCTATTTTTAATGACACTTTTTTCAATGACCGTATGGTAACCCGCGTACCTGCCGTCAATATCAGCGAAACGGAAAACAACTATCATGTGGAACTGGCTGCGCCGGGTCTGAAGAAAGAAGATTTCAAACTGAACCTGGAACGTAACGTGCTGAACATTGCTGTTGAGCAAACCGCCAGTCAGGAAGACAATCAGAAAAATTACAGCAAGCGCGAATATAGCTACAACGCTTTCGTGCGTTCCTTTACGCTGCCGGAAAGCGCGGATGACAGCCAGATCAACGCGAGCTATACCGATGGTATCCTCCGCATCGATATTGCCAAACGTGAAGAAGCGAAAAGTGTACGCAGGCAGATCGAGATAAAATAATCGATTCCATCATATATCCGGAAAGGCCGCCGTCATGGCGGCCTTTTTCAGGATGTACCAAGAAGTCAGTTTAATTATAGTAGGACTTTAAATTTAAAGTTATTCGGTTAACCGCCTTTGCTGACGCCCAAACAGGCGGCAGGATGGCTGCTTTTAACAGGCAGCATCTGATATGCGCCGGCGTCAAAAATACAGGTACTCCCCTTGCAATGGCTCTTTCATTTATAACTGCTATGAAAACACAATTCTATATTTTATTAAGCCTGAAGACGCCGCGCGGCTTTGTCGACTATGGACAGTACTTCTTCGGTGACGACCGCGGTACCGCCTATGAGTTATTCGGGCAGTTAAAAGGTCACCAAAATTTAAAAGATTCTTGCCTTTTACATATTGACCTGATGGAAACCGTCGATGAACTACAGGTAAAGGTCAAAACCATCTGCTGTACGCTGGATGAATTGGCTTACAATTGTAAATTGATCGCAAGAGAGGTTTTTCGCTTAAAGAACCTGGAGGAAATGGAATGATGAATAAGTTATTTTTACTTAGAACACTGATCATCTCCATGATGATCTGCATGTTGATCTTTGACGTGCTGCGGATAATGAGCCATTCGGCTGATGCCTTTCCCGAGCATAAAAAGCTATTACTGACCGGGATTTTATTATGGATAGTTTCAGTAATTACTAACCAGGGCAGTAATGACGACGATTGGGCAGGAGAGATTTAGGAAAATCTGGCCGATTAAAAAATTGCATAATGCGGCAAAGACTAATATTTGAATAAATCTGCGGCATCTCGAAGCAGCCGCCAACAGGTATTATGTCCATTTCCCTCTCAAAGCGTATAGTAGCTGAATGCTTCTACTTCTGTGAATGAGTCACATTTTCCAGTAATTCATTAATTTCAAAATCACTGCTCCGTCCCAAAAGGGTAAAGGTTTCAGGAATAATTTCCGTAGTGTAACGTTTGATACCTTCTTTATCTTCAAAAGAGCGGGTACGACATTTACCTTCTACATAGATCAGCTTTCCTTTACGGAGCGATCTATGACCAGCTTCCGCTAGCGAACGCCACATCACGATATTGTGCCATTCTGTATGTTCCGTTTTAACACCGTTTTTGATGATAAACTCTGACGTCGCAAGCGGAAAACTTAAAACTGCAGCGTTATCCGGCAAATACCTGAATTCCGGGTCTTTTCCTAAATGGCCGACCAGGATAACTTTATTAACTCCTGACATAGCTTTTAAATTTAAGGTTATTTCAATTTCCCCAATGTGATAACACCAGTTACCGCATTGGGTTTTAAACAATTAGCCTTCTTGATATTCTTTAAAGCTGAAATTGAAATCTCAGAGATCAGCTCGTCAGCCTCTATACTTCATTGAACACCTCTGTTCTAAATTAATGACACATATAGTTGATTTTAGTACAATTATTAAATTAAAAAGAAATAATTTTAAGTATAGATAGCTAAAATATAAAATATTTTTATCCATATATCCGCTACTGGAATAATATTGGAGGTGATTTATTCAGATTATTTTGCCGCTCCCGCCCGCTTTCAGCCGCCGCTAATTTTATTCATTTATCAAAGAATGAATCTGTATGATGCAAGCAGTAATTTTTCACAAATCAGGCAGCATTGCCGATAAAGAGAGTATGCAAATAGTTGATCTGCCATTCCGGGCTAAAATTGAAAAAGTAATTTGAAGGAAAAAACATTTGACCAATATGGAAACGAAAACAAAAAAGCCACAAAAACAAGATCGCCAGCCGGGTATTGAAGCAGAGATGGATCCGAAACCGGAATATATTAAGGACAGTTACAAGGCTGCCGGCAAACTCCAGGGCAAGATAGCCCTGATCACAGGTGGTGACAGCGGCATCGGCCGGGCTGTCAGCGTTCATTTCGCCGAAGAAGGTGCGGACATAGCCATCGTTTATCTCGATGAAGATAATGACGCCGAAACCACTAAAAATTTGGTGGAAGCCGCGGGCAGAAATTGCCTGCTTATCAAAGGAGATGTGAAGGACGCTGCCTTTTGCAAAAACGCGGTCGAAAGGACCGTTAAGGAATATGGAAAGCTGAATATCCTCGTCAATAATGCAGGAATGCAATTTCCACAAAAAGATGTCAAGGCGATTGACCCCGAGCAGCTGGACACCACTTTCCGCACCAATATATTTGCTTATTTCTACTTCGCTGAGGCAGCAGTGGTGCATATGCATGAAGGTGATAGTATTATCAATACCACCTCGGTAACCGCTTACCGTTCCTCTCCTTCGCTGATTGATTACTCTTCGACTAAAGGAGCTATTACAACCTTTACACGCTCACTCGCAACAAATCTCGTTGAAAAAAAGATCCGTGTAAATGCTGTTGCTCCCGGGCCGGTATGGACACCCCTGATCGTATCCACGTTTGATGAGGAAAAGATCAAAAGTTTTGGGAGTGAAACAGCCATGAAACGGGCTGGACAGCCTTCGGAACTTGGACCTGCCTATGTTTTTCTGGCTTCAGATGACGCTTCTTTTATAACGGGCCAGGTCATCCACGTAAACGGTGGTGAAGTAGTCAACGGATAAGGTTATATAATCAAAGGAATCGTTTATACTATGAATAACAATTAAATCAAAAAAATGGCAAAGTATTCAGAAAAGGCACAGGACAAGGTCCACAAAGCCTTACATGAGGAAAAAGAAGGAACACTAAAAAGTGGCAAAAGCGGTAAAAAAGTAACGTCCAGAAAACAAGCTGTGGCAATCGGATTGTCGGAAGCCCGCAAGGAAGGCGCTAAGGTTCCAAAAAAGAAATCATAACAAAATACATCCTACACTACCATGAACGAAGAACATAAAATCACCCGGCGGCAAGCGGTCGCCGGGTTAGGTGCCACTTTAGCTGTCGCGGCAGTAACACCTGTCTTCGCAGCAGGCGGTAAAACAAACAGTATAATGGAAGCAAAAGCATTAGAAGATCCGATCACCAAATATCCCAAGCCGCCTTTTGAAGGCCAGTCACAGCCCTGGCCAGGCTTAGCCAGTAAAATGAACCCCAAACCGGATCACGGCGAAAAAAGCTATAAAGGTTCGGGACGGTTAGCTGGTCGCAAGGCGTTGATCACCGGTGGCGATTCGGGGATGGGACGAGCTGCCGCCATAGCCTACGCCCGTGAAGGTGCTGATGTGGCGATCAATTATTTCCCGACAGAGGAAGAAGATGCCAAAGAGGTGATCGCATTGATCAAAGCTGAAGGCCGAAAAGCCATCGCAATTCCTGGCGACCTGCGTGATGAAGCTTTTTGCAAAAAACTCGTAGACGAGGCGGTTAAGGGTTTGGGAGGTTTGGATATTGTAGTAAATAATGCAGGGAGGCAGCAAAGCAACCAGTCTATTTTGGACATTTCTACAGAACAGTTTGACTGGACGATGAAAACCAATATTTATGCTCCTTTCTGGATCATTAAAGCGGCTTTGCCGCATTTACAGCCAGGCTCGGTTATCATCGGTACCACTTCTGAACAGGCTTACGATCCTTCACCCGATCTGTATGATTACGCGCAAACAAAGGCTGCGACAATGAATTATGTCAAGTCGCTGGCAAAACAATTAGGGCCGAAAGGCATCCGTGTAAATGGTGTCGCACCCGGACCGATCTGGACACCGTTACAGGTTAGTGGCGGTGCCAGCCAGGAAAAGCTGAAGCAGTTCGGCGGACAAACACCATTGGGCAGACCCGGACAACCCGCAGAACTGGCCTCTATCTATGTACAATTGGCTGCCTCAGATGCCAGTTACGCAACCGGACAGATCTATGGTTCATCCGGCGGCTCGGGACAGCCTTAATACATAGCGGCTCGCCTGGCCATGATCCAGGCATCGATCCAATTTAAAGAAATTACTAAATCATTTATCAAAAACAAATATCATGGAAACACAAACCGCACAGACTACCGATTCAAAACTCAGGGAGTTTTTTGTCGATCAATTAGAAGACTTGCTTTGGGCAGAAAAAAAACTGGTTAAAACCTTGCCGAAATTGCAGGAAGCCGCTACATCCGCCGAACTGAAGGATGCCTTCGGCAATCACCTCACACAAACTCAAAACCATGTTACCCGGTTGGAACAGGTCTTTGGTCTGATTGGCGAAGACGTCGACACCACCAAGTGCGCCGCGATGGCCGGTATTGTTGACGAAGGCGAAGATATTATAGATGAAACCGAAGAAGGCACCGCGCAGCGGGATGTAGGTTTGATCTTCGCCGGACAAAAGGCAGAACATTATGAGATCGCCACATACGGCGGCATGGTCACACTGGCTAAGACTTTAGGATATAATGACGCAGCTGACCTGCTGAGCCAAACCCTGGAGGAAGAAAAGGAAGCAGACAACCTGCTGACCCAGATCGCTGAAAATAATATCAATTACCAGGCAAGCACCGAACCCAAAGAAGACAAGGGATTTTTTTCCTGATCTTTTTACAGCGCCTGTCATCAGGCAGGCGCTGCTGAATGCAAATGGAAAACAAGATTGAAATGAAAGCGTATTTAGGAAACATTTAAAAATTAGCTTATGCCATGGTATAACGGAAACTACCCGCCATCTTATAAGAACCAACCTAAGAAAATCAGGGAAAAGGCAACGGAGATCGCCAATGAAGTGTTGCGAACAACCGGCAATGAAGGGGAAGCAATAGCGACTGGTTTAAAGCAGGCGCGCGCTCATTTTGCAAAAGAAAAAAAGAAGAACAGTGATAGCTGAATTACATCAGGCTGTTATTTTTTCTAACTAATTATTAAAACAAACTTCATGAAGGCATTACTTATTAACTGTACGCTCAAACGCCAACCAGATTTTTCCAACACGGGCGCATTGGCTGACAAGGCGGCAAGCCAGCTTCGTGAGCAGGGGTTTGAAACGGAGATTATCCGTCTTAATGATTACCGGGTGCTTACCGGTAATTCTTCTGATGAAGGAGAGGGTGACCAATGGCCGCTTATCTTGGAAAAGATCAAATCCTGCCAAATTTTTATTATCGCCACGCCCATCTGGATGGGACACCTGGCCTCGACCGCTCAAAAAGTGATTGAACGGTTAGATGCTATTTTCCGGGACGAAGAACTAAGCAATCAAGAAAACGGACAATATATGCCCTATAATAAAGTAGGCGGTAGCCTGGTCACCGGCAACGAAGACGGTGCCCATAGCTGCGCCGCGCAAGTACTCTGGGCTTTGCAGGAAGTAGGCTTTACAATTCCACCAAATGTTAACGCCTATTGGGTTGGTATGGCCGGAGGAGAAAACGATTATGTGGAAGCTGGCGGCGAACGGTATTTATATACTAATAAAACCTTGCGTTATATGACCGCAAACCTGGCCTGGTTTGCCAAACTATTAGCCGCTAATCCTATCGGTACCAATCTACTGGAAGAGGATAAAAAAGCGGAGGCAGAAAGCGACAACCAAGAAGGCTAGTATCAACCGATACTAAAATCATTTACTGACTGATAAACTATACTTCTATGACTACGAAAACCAAAAAAACAGCAAACAAATGGTCTGCAGATGTTACAGAGCACAGCGATGCGATGGATCTGGAGAAAGATATTTTTAAATCCGGAGATCCGGATAAAATCGCGGCATCAGTAAAACATTCAGCGGAGACAAGCAAACGGCGAAAATCTTCGCCTTATCAAAGCGCGATGTCCATGCTGACCTTTTACGAGAACCGGGCCGGGAAGAACTTAAACGCAGACGAAAAAGACACGCTGGAAAAAGCAAAGGATAAGCTGAGGGAGTTATTCGGTAAGGACGATAAGTGATAAGCAGTAGTCGGTCTGTATCCGGAATTTAAGATTGTTAGGAAAAGACCTGATGCTTGCGCCAAATGTTTGTATATCCAAACCATTTTCAGCGCCAGATCGTTAAGTATAAATGGCGGAAAGCAAGATCATCGTTTGCAGTAAACTCATAGCTCAACGAGGGCTGACTATCGCTTTTGCAGAAAGCGCGACAGCGGGCTGGCTCTGCTCCGAATTTGCGCTGACCGAAGAATCTGGTAAAGTGCTTAAAGGGGGCATTGCCTGTTATGACGCCAGTTTGAAAGTCAGTTTATTAGGCGTACCACAGGAACTCATTGATAGATACACGCCGGAATCGATGGAAGTGACCCGGGAGATGGCTTACCGCTTAAAAACAATAATCGATTCGGATATCCAGGTAGCCGTTACCGGCCTGACCACTCCCGGCGGCAGCGAAACACCGGAGAAACCGGTCGGCACCATGTTCGTTTTTGCTTTGATCTGTGGTCGTGAAGCCAGCTTCCGTCAAGTGTTTTCCGGTTCCTGCGAGGAGGTCATTCATCAGACCATCGAGGCGACCGCTGAACTTTTGATCGCGGCGCTAAGCAAAACTTAAACAAAAAAAGGGATACCTTCCGGTATCCCCTGAAAGATCACAATTTGCTTCTTTTATTCTACTTCAGCGGCAGCGGCTTCATTCACATAATTTTCGGCTACTTGGGTCAACAGGGTATCGGCATTTTTTTCTTCAGCTAAGGTTTCGTCAAACAGGCTCTGCGCTTCACTATAGCCCAGGGTTCCGGCTAAGGTGCGCAGGGTACCATAAGATGCGATCTCGTAATGTTCTACCTTTTGAGCAGCAGAAATAATAGCTACATCTCTTACTTCTGTGCCTTTGTCTGTATCGGACAGTAGTTCAGTAGCTTCGTTTAGCAGTCCTTCCATGGCCAGGCATTTCTTAGCCACTGCTTTTTCACCGATCGAAGCGAAAGCGCTTTCCAGACGGGTCACGTGGTTCTTGGTTTCTTCCAGGTGGTTGCTAATGGTTTGTTTAAGGTCTTCCGAGGTCGCTCCCTTGATCAGTTTCGGCAAAGCGGAGGCTAAATGTTTTTCCGCCCAGTAGATGTCCTTGATCTCATCAATAAATAATTCTTTCAGCGCACTTTCAGCTTCTGGTGTGCGGCTGGCTGCTGCTGCAGACTTTTTGTTGCTTTTTGTAGGCATGATTGTAGATTTTATTTTGGTTAAAACTATAGTGAACAACGCTGTTGTTAAAAAAACAAGAAGCGTTCCAAACTCCCTGAAAAATCAAACAATTTTCATTTTTTCCGGATGGCGCTGATCTCGCCGTTTCTTTCCATATAAACTTTTTCAATCCCCTCCATTTCTTCGGTTAGCGCTGACTTCCGGACACCCTGCATGATATCTTCTTCACAAACCAATCCTTTTTCCATATGGCTTTTAATGAACTTTCCCTGATCAAATAGCAGGATTTTATCGCCCTCCACAAAGCGACCAAATGCCTTATGATGAACGATCAGCCAGCCAAAGACCCGGTGCAGGAAAACAATCACAAAACAGCAGACGATTACCGGTACAAAAGCCGATGCACCCACAACCGCCCGGCTCATGATGGCTCCCAGTGAAATGGTAATAATATTGTCGAGCGGCGTCCGTACGCCAAACGAGCGCCGGCCCGAGACGCGGATGAGCAGGAATGCAATTATAAAAATGACTACGCCCCGGCTGCTCATCTGCAGGGCATTGAGGTCTTTGCCTTCACCAAAAATTTTTAGCAGAAGTTCCATAGCAATTGATTTTAGTTCTTATTTAGTTTCTTTTGCCGCATATAACTGCGGGCTTCTTTGACGCCGTTCCCGGCTTACGAGGCAGGCGGTAATTTACAGTGATGCCAGCATGGCCGGTATAAGCAGCTGCTTTATTTCTTCAGTCACTTAATAATTTGGCGGCCTGCGGGGCGTTTAGCCTCGCGGTCACTTTAAATTTCTTGCCCGCCTGTTCGTTATAATTTTTGAAAAAGGCTTCGAGCTGATCAATGAGAACCTGTGGCAGCTCCTCCAGTGTATGGATGTTCGAGTATAACTGGGAAACATCCGGGATACCGATAAAACGGTCATTCCGTACCTTGTGCCCGTTCCGTTCGGTTTGCTCTGCCTTTAGTCCGCCAATGATCCGGCAATCTACCAGGCAGCCGGGGAAAGTGGAACCTTCAGAGATCACGATGATATCCAGCGGGTCGCCGTCCTCGCCTTTGGTTCCCGGGATCATCCCGAAATCAAAGGGAAAGACCAGTCCGGCAGACAGGATCTTATTCAGTTTAAAACGTTTTTCCGCCGGATCATAGTCGAACTTCTGGTTCGATCCCTTCGGACATTCGATCATCGCGGTGATTGTAGTCGGCTTATTCATGGCTCAGGTCTTTTTAATCGGCTTGCGTGTCTGTGATTTTCTTTTCTGGTTTTCTGCAGCAGCATCTATTGAATGCGTGCGGGTCAGATCATTTTCCTTTTCTGCCAGATCGGACAAGCGGATATAAAATTTATAAAGATGGTCCAGTTCTTCCTCGGTCAGGTCCTCGATATTCACCATGCGGTTACTGGTGCCCTCATGCGAGGCCAGCAATTCATTCAGCTTCAGGTGGACGGCCTTGGAATCTTTATTTTGCGATTTCTGGATCAGAAAGACCATCAGGAAAGTTATGATCGTTGTGCCCGTATTAATGACCAGCTGCCATGTTTCCGAATAATGAAATAACGGTCCGGTAACTGCCCAGATGAGCACGGTTGATGTAGCGATGATAAATGCCGCGGAACTTCCGGTGGCAGCTGTCGCCCAGTTGCTGAAACGTTCGAACAAATTCGTCTTTTTTTTCATAAGGCTTTCCATTTGATATGAATTTCACTGTCACCGGGGATGGTAAACTCCAGGTGGCCTTCTTTTGTTTTTTTGCCTTTAGTAGGCTCTTTATCGTCGTTCAACATCACCGTAAATTCCGGCATTTTACCTTTATCCGTTTTAACCAGCATCAGGCGGCAATTAAGCCGTGCATCTCCCGCCAGCCTGAATCTGGCCGGACGGTGCTTTTTTGGCGAGAAGCCATAAGTGGGGTAATCAGTATAGATCATAAAGGGCTCATCTTCCACCTGCATATAATGGCGTGGGAGGATACCGAAAGCATTTCCCGCGCCATACACCTCCTGCCCCACTTCGCCGGATTTCTCCCAGCCGTCATGCATATCCTCCAGCGCGATCCACAGGTTCGGGTCGACTTCACCAGTCTTGACCTCGTCTGACAACATCGCCTTCGGCAGCATCGTTGGATAGTAGTAAACTGCGCGTTCCACCAGGAACCGTATATATTCGGCCATCAGCAAACGCAGAGAAGGCAGAATATCGAGGCCTTCGGCATGCCGCAGGTAATCATGAAAGGCACAGAAGACTTCCTGCTCCTCGTAAACCGCCGTGTAAGGCGCATCGTTCAGCGGGAACAGGGCAAAAAAAGATGGAAAATTTCGCCCGTAGCCATAATTGCAGTCCCAGAGTTTTACGTTCCTGAACACATTAGCCAGGCATAAATAACTGAGCTCTTTATATACTTCTTTTTGGGTGATCTTATACAGCCGTAATAAGGCACCTGCCGAGAAGGAGGTATTATTCGCCTGGTAGAATAAGTCAAAACCTAAACCTTGCAGTTTTAAAGCGCCTCTTTCAGCTTCGGCCAAATAACGTTTGTTGCCTGTCAGTTCCCAGGCCTGCAGCATCACATGTGCATACAAACCCGGCACATCCTTTTCGCCGCCTTTTCCAGGTTGTGTTTCCGCTTTGATCACCTCGAGCGTGTCCATTTTATAAAACACCGGCCACCTGTAATTGAAATGACGGGCCACCTTTATTGCGAATTCCAGCGAATCCAGGAACAGCTTTTCGGCAACTTTATCCCCTTTGAGCGCTAAGCGTGACAAGTTCAGCAGCGGGTGATGCAGATACCAGGAATCCATAACCATTGGCTTTTTGTGTTCTTCTTCGCCTTCCATCTTATCGGCCACTTTAGGGTGCCAGCGCATGATCGTGCCAAATTCCTCATTATAAAAAGCGGGCAGGCCTTCCTTGATCTTTTTCATCACTTCCAGCTGGCCATCGCTCCATTCTACATAATCCAGCAAAGGCAGGAGTACTGCCAGTTGTACCATGATCTCGGGTGGTGTTGCATAATCACAGACATAAGCATTCAGGTAATGATTCCCGTTCACCTGTGACCAGCAACCCGGGCTTTCAGTCAGGTCAGTTAAACCTTTTTGCAAAGTTTCCGGCCAATTTTTATAAGTAGTAGCGGGTTTTGGCAATTCCAGATAAACTGCCGCTAATAAATCAAGATACTGGCGTACCATGGCTCCCTCATCTGCAGGTACTTCTTCAGAAAAGACAATAAACGCGTCACTCAGGGCATACGTTTTCCCGGCTTCCAATGGTTTATTTTTCAAAGTAGGTGGCAGGGCAAATCCAATTTCCGGCCATTCACCACCCACCGTATCACCGGCCGAGGTCTCGGTCTGCTGGTTATAGTCCGCCAGTGCGGTCAGATTCTGTAGGTAAAGCACAGAACCCGCCTTCGGCCGGGTCAGGCTAAAATAGAGCTGTCCGGAACGTGTGCCTACCTGGCTGACTTTGATCTCACCTTCAGCTATCTTATCGCTGCTAACTGCGCCGAGCGGCACGATATCCCTCGGCCAGAAAGGGAACAAGATCGGTGCTGCCGCTCTCAGTGTTGTCGTCAGGCGCAGCACGGGGATTTCTCCAACCGGTAACCGGACAACAACCTCGTATTCCCCCATCAGGGAGGCGATCCGAAAAGTAATGTTTTGATCCTTCTCCATGACTTTCCGGAGTTCCAGCTGATCGTTGGGTGAATAAGCAAGCCGGAAAGCGATCCGGCTGCCTTTCGGCCAGGCTACAACCATCCAGCAGGAGTCATCAATCAGATAAACTTTAAAGGCATAACCTACTGCCTGCTGTTCATAAACAGCGGTCAGGCCGGGACTGTTCAATTTTGAATTAACAGCCAATAGCCAGGCTGAGGTTGCATTCATGGTAAAAAAAATAATCTTTCAACAATTGGCTTAATTACGCTGCAAACGCTTGCGGAAAGCGCTTAAAAGGTAGTACAACAACTATTTTCAGTTAAATATTGTTTTTATATTTCTTTATAAATTATTTAATTAATTAAAAACATAATATCAACTCCTGTAGTTTTATCATTATCCATTTACCTAAAACAAATAAGATTATGTTTCACCATGTAAAAGACCTTCAATTCAATGCCCGGGTATCTCGTCCCGATCCGCGTTTTGCGAACCTGTTATTGGAGCAATTCGGCGGCGAAAACGGTGAGCTGGCCGCTGCCATGCAATATTTCACCCAGGCATTCGGCGCTAAGGTGCCGCACCCGGATAAATACGATATGCTGATGGATATCGCCACCGAAGAATTCAGTCACCTGGAGATCGTGGGCGCTACCATCCAGATGCTGCTGAAGGGTGTGAACGGCGAACTCAAAAACGCTGCCGATAGTTCCGAGATCATGCAGGTATTAAACGGCAAGGCCGCTAAAGAGGATATTATCCACGAAGCGGTATTTGCTAATCCGCAGTTTGGCATCATCACCGGAGGCGGCGTCACCCCGCGCAACAGCCAGGGCATTCCCTGGTGTGCTTCCTACATCCACTCCAATGGCGACCTAACCGTAGACCTGCGCAGCAACCTGGCTTCTGAATCACGGGCCAAGCTCGTTTACGAGCATTTGATGAAATTTACAGAGGACCCGTACATCCACGAAACCTTATCCTTCCTGATGACCCGGGAGGTTACACACTATAAAATGTTTGAGGCAGCTTTGAACAGCATTCAGCCTAATTTTCCGCCGGGAGTATTGGCTGCCGATCCCCGCTACCTGCAAAACGTTTACAACCTTTCCGACGGTACCGTTCGCGGGCCGTGGAATGAGGGTGAGATCAAAGGCATGGGCAAAGAATTTAATTACGTTGAAGACCCCATTGCACAGGCACAGGAAACAGAAGGCCAAACGAAATTGCCGGATGATTTCAGCCCGGAGGTAAAAGAAAGCGAAAAACTCAATAAAGACATGAGCAAGATCAAAAGCGCTGAAATAAAAAATGCAGAACCAAAAGGTGTCGCTCAATGGAGTGCCTATGGCGCTGAAAAGGTACAAGCATAATGGATGAGCACCTATTTTTAAAAGGACAGCGTGTAATCACCCCTGCAGGTGAAGGCGAGGTCGTTGACGCTATTGGCGATAAGATCGTCGTCAAGCTCGATACCGGATCAACAGAAACTTATCCCTCGGACGACATACAGGATAATAGCAGCGCAGGCTGAACATAAAAACATAACCATGAAAAAAATCTTTGTGCCGGTGGCCATACTCATGATGGCTGCCTTATTTACAAGCTGTACCGCCATTGCAGGTATTTTCAAAGCCGGCGCGGTGGTGGGCATTATAGCAGTCGTGATCGTGATCGCCATTATCATATGGATCATCTCGTTGTTCAGGGGGAAAAGCAACTAACTAAAAAAATGAAAGAGCACTTACAACGTTTTAAAACTGCGCAGGACCGTGATTATGATACCGCGCTGGCGGAAATCAAAGACGGCCGCAAGCAAGGCCACTGGATGTCGTATATCTTCCCGCAGATCGCAGGTTTGGGCAAGACCGAAATGTCACGTTTTTACGCCATAAAAGATATAAAGGAGGCGGGAGACCTGCTGATGGACCCGGAACTCGGGCTGCGGCTGACGACTATCTGTAAAGCGCTGCTGGAATTGGAAACAAATGACCCGCATGTCGTTTTCGGTAGCCCCGACGACCTCAAGCTTAAGTCGTCAATGACCCTATTTGATGCTGTGCCCGCGACCTTCCCGGTTTTTAGCCGTGTACTGGACAAGTTCTATCATGGCGAACGCGATGAAAGGACACTGGAAATACTTGGTATAAAATAGCTTGACGATAAAAGAGATACAAATCAAAAAACACCCACCATGAAAAAGCTCATGTACATCAGCCTGATCGCAGGTGTCGCCTGTATGGTACAGGCCTGCAGCGGCAACAAGGACAGCAAAGCCAGCGCAGACAGCGCGAATACAGCAAAAGCTGACACGGCCAAAAAGGATTCATCCGCATCAGCAGTCGACAAGGACGATGCGAAATTTGCCGTGGCGGCAGCTAATGGCGGCATGGCAGAAGTCGAGTTCGGCACGCTCGCCCAGCAAAAAGCTGCCAACCAAAAAGTTAAAGATTTCGGTGGCATGATGGTCAGTGACCATAGCAAAGCCAACGAGGAAATGAAGGCCCTTGCAAAATCCAAAGGGATCACCTTGCCAACAACGATAGATAGTGACGAACAAAAGGTGAAAGATAATCTCTCTTCAAAATCAGGCGCGGACTTTGATAAAGCCTATGTTGATAATATGATCGAAGATCACAAAAACGACATTAAAGAATTTGAGGATGCCACTAAAAACCTGAAGGACCCGGATTTGAAAGCATTTGCGGTGAAGACATTACCAACCTTAAAAATGCACCTCGACGCGATCCAAAAGATCCATGACGGCATGAAATAAACCATAGCGGGCCGCCTTTGCCAGGGCGGCCTTTTTTATTTTCCTGCCGGAGTCCGATGGTTTGCAGCGTTGCTGAAGAACTTTCGATATGCTAATAAGAAACCAATTGTTCCAGTATTGCACTGATGGAAAAATGCGCGCCGCACACGAACTCATCTGCCGCGCCATAGTACATCGTCAAGCGGTCACCATCAATCAGGTGCCCGTTGGTAAAAACTACATGCCCAAAAAAGCCGCTTAATTCATATGGTTCCGTAGGCACCATAATGGGTTCAAGGGTACGTGAAATGATCTTCGAAGGATTATCCAAATCCATCAGGAAAGCACCCAGGCAATACTGGTGCTCCGTATTTGCACCGTGATAAATTGCCAGCCAACCCCGCCCGGTACGGATCGGTGCCGCCCCGGCACCGACGCGTGCGCTGTCCCAAAGGCCGGGCCGGGTCTTGATCAGGCATTGATGGTTCCCCCATTGCCTGCCGTCGGAAGATTCGGCCAGCCAGATATAATTGCCGCCGATCTCTTTGCTGCTCGGCCGGTGCAGGCAATAATACTTACCGTTGATGGTTTCTTCAAAGATGGCGCAGTCTTTATTATGCGGCGGCAGGATCATGCCGCCGGATTCAAAATGCTGCCAATCTTTAGTGGTTTGCAAACCTACGCCAACACCACTATCGGATACTGCGGTATAGGTCAGATAATAAGTATCACCTATCTGGCTCACCCGGCAATCTTCGATGCCGAATCGTTCCAGGTAGCCCTGTCCAAATATGGGAGCATAGTCTCCCGGCTCGGTGAAATGCACACCATCATCACTGGATAATAAGCGTAAATGTGAGATTGTGGTCAGGTAATCCAAGCCTTTATAACTGATTACCCGGGCATCGATGGCGATCAGGCCGGGATCGTTTAATGGTACTTCGATGATCTCGGTATTCCCAGTCGCGTTCAGGGCGGGGAAGAATAGTACACCTTCCTTTTGCACAGCCCCTTCTGCTACCCTGACCAGAATCCATATTTTCCCCCCGTAACGGAATACGCCCGGATTCAGCAGACTAATGATTTGTAAACCACCGGCGCTGGGCGCAAGGTCTTTAGGTAATAACAAAGGATTTTCCGGGAAACGTTGGGCCAGATCCGTCCTGCTTTTTTCCGACTCATTGATGATCTGTAACATGATTTGTTCTTTTTAAGATTTGATAACCGATCCCGGCGAAGACTGCAAAGACCAGATGAGCCGGAACGAGTTGCAGGTAATATTTATTAAAACTTAACGAAGGTGGCAGCGGGTGCATTTTAAATGTGGCTTTCCAGACTACGACCGCCAGCAAGCCACTTAAGCCACCCAGCCAAAGGTTTGTTTTCAGATCAGGTTTTAATTTTCCGCGCCGCCAAAGCTCCACATAGACTAGTGCAAAAAGCAGGCCTACCCCATAATGACCGAGCCAGCCTAAAGCCTGACTCTGCTGCTTGTCCAGTTTCGGAATGAGACGGCCAGCCAGTTGTCCGAGGCGCTCCGGTTCGCTGAAGTTTTCGCCATCGGCCAGCGAAATGAGGTAGCTGAACAGGGTCATGAAAGTTGTACCGGTAATTCCGCCGGCTAATATTTCCTTAGTTTTCATCGCTGCTGATCTTGGGTAGGTTTTTGGTTGCCGGTCCTGTCAATACATTTCCGTCAATATCATAACGTGCACCGTGGCAGGGGCAGTCCCAGCTTTTTTCTTCACCGTTCCAGTTCACGATACAGCCCGCGTGCGTACAAACCGGACTGAGCGCGTGGACGGCTCCTTTTTCATCCCGGTATGCCGCTATCTTCTCACCGTCTACTTCCAGCACCTTGCCGGTACCTCGCTGAAGCCGTTTTAATGAATCCGTTTCGTGGATATGAAACCTGTCTGCTATAAAGTGGTAAGCTACATCCGCATTTTCTTTAACAAATTCGCTGAAGCTATCCACTGGTTTGATCCGTGAAGGACTGAACAAGTCCCGGTATCTATTGGGCCGCCTCCTGACCAGGTCGCTGAGTATTTTGCCAGCGATACTGCCCAGCATCATCCCGTTACCGTTATAGCCGGTTGCGCAGTAAATACCGTCCGCCGCCAGCGGCATCTGTCCGATATAAGGAAGGCCATCCACAGGTACATAATATTGTGATGACCAGCGGTATTTAACCGACGACACGTTATAATATTTCCGGATGTATTTTTCCAGATCGGCAAAGGCTTTTTCCGGGTCGGCATGACCCGTTTTATGATCATTACCACCGGCGATCAAGAGTTTCTCCCCGTCAATTACCTGTGTCCGGAAATAATGATAAGGTTCCTGCATATCGTAAACCAGGGCATCCGGATAAGTATCCGTTTTTAATTTCAGGCCCAGTACATAACTGCGGTAAGGGGCGCACTCAAAATTGAACAAATTGATATTGGGCGGCATATGCGTAGCGTAAATCACCGTTTTAGCCCTGATAACACCTGTTGGCGAATGCGCGGTATGTACGCCATTATCAGTTTCGATACCGGTTACCAACGTATTTTCCAAAACTATACCACCTGCTTCCAGGTAAGCTTTTTGTAAACCCCGCAAATATTTTAACGGGTGAAACTGTGCCTGCCTATCGAAAACCAGGGCCTTTAAATATTCTACCGGTGTCGGCACTTCTTCCGTATAGTTTACAGGCACACCTACTTTTAAGGCGCCATTGTAGATCTCGTCGAGTTGTTTGGCCTCGTCCCCGGTTTCTGCATACAGGTAGCCAGGATTGATTTCGTAATCGCAATCAATCTGGTAAGTATCAATGTTGGATTTAATGGTCGTGAAACCTTCGTTGATCGCATCCGCGAAAAGTTGAGCTCCTTCTTCACCGAAAGCGTTCGCTGCTTCCGCATAAGTAGTATCCGCGAAGGTATTGATGTGGGCGCTGGTCCCGCCGGTAGTTCCAAATCCCGGATTATGCGCTTCGGCGATCACTACTTTTTTTCCTGCTTTCTGAAGAAACAGTGCCGTTGTGATACCGGTAATGCCAGCACCTACGATCAGCACATCATAAACGGCGGTGGTATCAAATAAAGCTTTCGAAATTATAGTCGCTGCGCCATACTGCCAGGGAGCCCGCTGTGCTCCGTCGCGCGCCAATACGGTATTCGTTCTCTTTCCCATAATTCTATTACAAAAATCAACATCACTCTGTTTGGCAATAGTTTACCTATTTATCAAACAAATCCGCTCATATACCCGATCTTTTATAACCCGGCAACAATGGACTCAGGGCTTAATCGTCCAGGCTAATAGCTAATTGTTAAAAAATGTTAAAGCTGTTTGAAAATTTGAGGCGACTTTTTTTCTTTGGACCGTCTATTTTTAAATATTGAACCAATTATCGAAAAAAGCATTTTTTGAAAGCTATCATTAACCGTTTTAGTTGTTAGATCATGTTATCCCAAATCACTATCACCCGTTTCAGCGCAGCGCGCAGCTTTGCCTTTCTTTTATTATTTCTGACATCCGCCCTCGCATCACAAGCGCAACAGCAGCCGGTCACCTGGCCGGCCGGTAAATCAGGCTTTATCGCCAAACTGATCAATATCGAGGCTGCGACCAGCGAAACCTTCCATTATAGTACAACGCTGCATAACGGTTCGGCGAGTGCTCGTATCTACGAATTTAAAACCGATCTTCCGTTTGGCTGGACGATTGCCTACAAAGTAGACGGCAGCCAGGTTACTTCCATCAACATGGACGCGGGCAAAACACAGGACATCGCCATCGAGATCAATGCTACGGCTACCGCCTCCCCGAAAAAATACAGGGTTCCGATCAAAGCCATATCGGGTTCCGACACCCTATCGCTGAACCTCGAAGCCGTAGTTAAAGGCTCCTACAGCCTGGCACTAAGCACGCCTACCGGAAGATTAAGCGACGAAGTAACCTCGGGCAGCCAAAAAGAGTTGCAGCTGACCGTTAAAAACACTGGCACGCTGCCGTTGAACGACCTCCAGGTTACCGCACAGTTGCCTACCGGCTGGGAATCTACTTTTGAACCGGCCAGTATCAAACAACTGGAAGCCGGGAAAACCATCGATGTTAAAGCGACTGTAAAAGTGCCGGACAAAACCATTGCCGGGGACTATGCTGCTAATTTTACGGCAACTAATAGCAATGCCAACTCACAGATCGCTTTCCGGCTGGCGGTCAAAACGTCCTTGCTTTCCGGCTGGATCGGCGTTTTGGTCATCCTGCTGGCCATCGGCATCGTTTATTACCTCATTCGTAAATATGGCAGAAGATAAAAAAGCCAATCCATTTTTTACCAATGAAAAATCCTATTATACAATTAAAGGGTTTAACCAAACAGTATGGCGCTGTTAAAGCGGTAGATGGTTTAAACCTTGATATAGACAAGGGCGAGATCTTCGGATTACTGGGGCCTAACGGAGCCGGCAAAACCACGACCATATTAATGATGCTCGGGCTTACCGACCCGACGAGCGGTACCGCTTTTGTTTGCGGGCATAACGCTACCAACAGTCCGATACAGCTGAAGCGAAAAGTGGGTTATATGCCTGATAGTGTTGGTTTTTATGATAACATGACCGCGCTGGAAAATCTGGTGTATATCGGCAGACTGAACGGCATACCGGAAAATGAACTAAAAAAGCGTTCGGCCGAAGTGCTGGAGGTTGTGGGCCTTGCCGCAGACCAACATAAAAAGACTTCAGCTTTTTCCCGTGGCATGAAACAACGTCTTGGTCTGGCTGATGTGCTGATCAAAAACCCTGAGGTCATTATCCTGGATGAGCCGACACTTGGCATCGATCCCACGGGGGTTAGAGATTTCCTGGCGCTGATCAAAGAGCTGAGCCGGCAGCATGGCCTTACCGTTTTGCTCTCATCACATCATTTACATCACGTTCAGCAAGTGTGCGACCGGGTAGGGATTTTTGTGAATGGCAAATTGCTGGCACAGGGAGATATCGGTGCTTTGTCTGCCCAGTTATTCGGCACCGATAGCCATGTCACTTCTATCAGGGTGGCACAACCCGTTTCACAGCCCTGGCAGCTGGAACCGGAACTCCAGTCGTGGGAAGCCATCAGCCTAATTAACATTCACGAAAATGAACTGGAATTTACCAGCAGGCGCGACATAACGGCCGCACTGGTTCGTTTCCTGGTTGAAGAAGGCCTTGACGTGATCGGTGTCAATCAAAAAAATTATGGACTCGACGATATCTACCAGAAATATTTTGAATCAAATAGTACTAAAAAAACAAGCTATGAAAAGTCAATCTCCTGATCCGGGGCCTTTCGGCGTTATGGTTCACAAGGAAATAGCGGATCATGTACGCAGCTGGCGCTTCAGCATACTGATTGCGCTTATAGTTCTTACTTTTATCGCCGCGATGTACGTATCGTTGACGAATATTAAATCGGCAATAGGAAATACAAAAGATCCGGATCATCTTTTTTTATACCTGAAGTTGTTAACCACAACCGATAATTCCATCCCACCCTTTCATGTGTTCCTGAGTTTTCTGGCACCGTTGCTGGGTATCAGCTTAGGATTTGACGCGGTTAATTCTGAACAGAACAGCGGTACCTTGACCCGCCTGATGGCGCAGCCCATCTACCGGGATAATTTGCTGCTGGCCAAATTTGTGAGCGCCCTGGTGATCGTTAGCGGTTTGTTTTTTGCATTGGCTTTGCTGATGATAGGCGGCGGATTAGTACTGACTGGTGTGCGTATGGAACCGCAGGAACTGCTTCGCATACTGGGGTTTATTGTGATCACTATTGCTTATGTGGCTTTTTGGTTGAGTTTATCTATCATGCTTTCCATCCTGTTTAAGCAAGCGGCAACTTCCGCGCTTACGGCTATCGGGATCTGGTTGTTCTTTACGATATTTTACCAGATTGTCATTAACCTTATTGTCAAGTCCTTCTTACCTGATCCGGCTTATCTTAGCCAGGCCGAAATCATTAGGTATAACGATCTTATTTTGAATCTGCAACGCATTGCCCCGAATCAGCTTTACTCAGATGCCGTTACCACCTTGCTGATGCCGTCGGTTCGCAGTCTTGGTCCCGTAACCATGGAGCAAATGGCGGGCGCTATACCGGCTCCGCTGCCGTTTAAGGAAAGTGTCATGATCGTATGGCCTCAGGTAAGCGGTTTAATGGCATCAACAGTAGGATGTTTTGCATTTGCTTATTACTTTTTCATGCGGCGTGAGATACGTAGTTAATAAAACGATGATGCGCTATCTTTGGGCATCAGGAACAGATCGTAGCAACTACCGGCATAAAAACACATAAGTAATATGCGACCTGATATTAAAATTCGTGAATTTATTTATCGGAACGTGCGTTGATGGATTCCCAAACATGCCCAACATCTCAGCGCTTTCTGACCATAGTTAAAAAAGCTTCTTACTATCACAAACATTCACAATGGTAACTACTTTGCTTTTTTCGATCTATAATTTGAGCTTGTTACAAGTGAAATTAAAAACGCTGTATAATGAATCATGGTACGGCCTTTTTTGTGATGTTAAAATTGTTAGGGTTTTCAATATTTTGTATCTTCGTAAAGTAAGATTTGCAAATAAAAATAATCTGCATCAAAAAATGGTTGGTAATTCGGTGCGTAGCCAATTTTAAACCATATAAAATATTGTAAGTCAATTGGTTAAGAATCGTGTTCGATTCCCCTACGGGCTACTTAAGGAAACGCACATAATTGTACGTTTCCTTTTTTTATGCAATCAACTTATTGGCTACCAGAAAATTGAAACCTTCGCATGACCCGAAAAGGAGTTCGATATTTTAATAAAAATTTTGCGGAATTCTCTCTCTAAAAAATGCCCTGAGATCATTTAATCAATGTTTTAGGTATTTGACTCCCTTTAGGCTTTTTTTGCTTAACAGGCCGGGCAATAATTTTCAAACCCTTTCTCTTTACCCTTAAATTTAACAATTACTTTACGTTGGTTAACTAATTTTGGAGCATGCTGAAATTTGACAATCCACCTACCGACGATGAGTTGTTGGAATTGCTTAAACAAGGCGATACCAATGCTTTTGATGAGTTATATAAGCGTTATTGGAAATCGCTTTTTAGCGCTGCTTTCTCCAGGCTGGGCGATGAGGACGCCGCGAAAGATATAGTTCAAAATCTCCTGATCGAGATCTGGCAAAAACGAATTGGCCTGCAAATTAGTACCACGCTTAGCCAGTATTTATTTGGTGCTATTAAACTTAAAGTGCTTCTGCATTTTAGGTCAGAAGATGTGAAACAGAGTGCTATAGAAAAAGCTCTGGAACGCATGAATGACCATTTTTACACAGCAGATGCCCTACATGGTTATCTTGATCTTGAAAGAATTGTCAGCGCCGAGGTAGAAGTTATGCCTGTTAACATGAAGCGGTCATTTTTACTAAGAAGCGACAGCTATTCGGTTAAAGAAATTGCCGAAAACCTGAACCTTGCCGAGCAAACCGTATCTAACAACATTACCGAAGCTTTAAAGCGATTAAAGCGACGCCTTAAGGTTGAATACCCCGACCGTTACATAAACTGTTTTATTGTAATCATGGCGTTATTTACAAAAAGTTAACATAAAGTTGATTTAAAATAGAAGTAGTAAACGGCGTTTTGTGCAACATATCAGTAAAACAGCACAAAACTGAATGACCCCATCTGAACTAAAAGATTTAATTGACCGCTACCTTAAAAATAATGTAACCGAGCAAGAACGCAAACTGGTTGACAACTGGTACCAATCTTACGAGAGCAGCAACGATTCATTATCTGCTGAGAAAGAAACACAGCTAAGTGAAGAGATATATGGCTATGTGCAAAAGCGTTTATACCCTGCACCTGCCAAAATACGCCGCATAAGCATTAACAGAAGATATGCAGCCGCGGCTGCTGCCATATTATTGGTTAGCGCTGCTTTGTTTAGTCGTAAAAAAGCCCCTGAGCGCCAGGCCAACGAAACATTTACAACCATTAGCACAGGTACAGGACAGATTAAAAAGCTGGATCTGCCGGATGGGTCAAAAATTTGGCTGAATGCCCAAACAAGTATCCGCGTAAGTAAAAGCTTTGGGAACCATACCAATCGTAATATTTATTTAGACGAAGGCGAGGCATTTTTTGAAGTAAGCAAGAACCCGGCACGCCCCTTCTTGGTAATTACCAAAAGTATTACTACCCGCGTTTTGGGTACATCATTTAATGTTAAAGCATACAAGCAATTAAATAGTGCCACAGTAACTGTTAGAACCGGCCGCGTGCAGGTAAGCGATAAGCAAAAAAAGCTAGCCGTACTGTTACCTAACCAAAAAATAACCTATTCTACAAAAGAGCACACCGGTTATGTAAGCACCTACAATGCCGAAAACAGCAGAACATGGGCGGAGGGCAAAACCGTGCTAAATCATGTGTCATTTAACGAATTAGCCCTTGCCATTCACAACGTTTACGGCATAAAGCTTATCAGCAAAAACAAATTAACACACACCTATCAATACAATATAATTATCAGCCCGCTGCGCACTGTTGACGAAACGCTGAAAATTGTATGTTCTATTCATCAAAACAGTTTCAGGAGGAAAAATAATGAAGTAATTATTTATTAATAAAAAAAGCCGGTCTGTAGCAGATCCGGCCATAGTTTGCAAAGCTAATAAATTGAGCCTTATTAGCTTATACCCTTAGTTTCTCTGTTAAAATTCACTAAGAATTCAAAAGTATGAAAAAAAATTTACGTTGCTTAACTAAAGCCATGCGTATCACGTTTCTTATTTACACCATAGTTATTGCGGGCGCAGGTGTACTCATAGCCGCCCCAACCACAGGCCAGATCTTTGAAAAACGCGTAAGCGTTTCTTTCAGGAATGAAACCCTTTCCAGTTCTGTCAAAAAAATTGAGCAGGCAGGCCATATCGATTTTGCCTATGACCCTGAACTGGTAAACCTTACCGAGGTTAAGATCAAAGGGGGCACGTTTAACGACGAGCGCTTAGCTACGGTACTTAAAAAACTTTTTGCCAATACCCAAATCGGGTTTAAAGAAGAAGTAGAAGGTACTGTTACCCTTTATAAAAAAGAGCTACCTTCAAAGGCAGCCCCGGGTAAAATATCAGGAAAGGTTGTTGACGAAAAAGGCGAACCGCTTACCGGCGCTACCATTATGCTTGTTGAGGCCGGTAAAGGTGCACAAGCCGATATCAATGGTGCGTTCAGCATTACTGCAGACGAAGGTACCTACACCATGGTAGTAAGCTTTATCTCGTTTGAGTCTAAACGCGTACCGGGGGTTAAAATAAAGTCTGGCGAAGAAACTAAAGTTAATAGCATAACGCTGGTTGCCCAGTCGGGCACGTTAAACGAGGTGTTGGTGGTTGGTTATGGCACACAAAAGAAACAAAATCTTACAGGTGCGGTAGACCAGGTTACGTCTAAAGTTTTAGAGAACCGCTCGTTGCCCAACCTTACACAAGGCTTGCAGGGTGTAATACCTAACTTAAACCTTACCCCTTTAGATGGCAAACCGGTGCAATCACCATCGTTTAACATCAGGGGTACTACTTCTATTGGGCAGGGCGGTAACGCACTGGTACTGGTGGATGGGGTAGAAGGCGACCCAAGCCGCGTTAACCCTAATGACGTGGCCAGTGTATCGGTACTTAAAGATGCTGCTTCTGCTTCTATTTATGGTGCAAGGGGTGCATTTGGTGTTATATTGATCACTACCAAAAATCCTTCGAAAGAGAAAACAAGTATTACCTACTCGTTTAACCAGTCGATAAAAAGCCCTACCACTGTACCAAACTTTGTGACCAATGGCTACACCTTTGCCAAAATGTTTAACGAAGGATGGAGCGCGTGGAACGATTATTCGCAAACGCCGCAAAACATCAACAAAACGGTAAAATTCTCGCAAGCTTATTTACAAGAGTTAGAAAGGCATGCTAATGACCCATCTTTGCCACAAACCATTGTAAACGCAGCCGGCGAATATGAGTACTATGGCAATACAGATTGGTATGGCCAGTTATACAAAGATCATAACAGCGCCCGCGAACATAACCTTGCAGTATCCGGCAACAGCGGTAAAGCCGATTTCCTGATCACCGGCCGTTACTACTCGCAAGATGGTTTGTTCCGTTATAACTCTGATGATTATAATATCTATAACTTAAGGGCAAAAGGCTCGTTGCAGGTTTACCCTTGGTTAACCTTATATAACAATGCCGATTACTCTAACATGAAATACCATAACCCCTTAAATGTGGGCGAAGGTGGCAGCATCTGGCGGAACATTGCAGATGAGGGCCATACTATGGTGCCTATGTTTAACCCCGATGGTACCCTAACCTACTCTGCTGCTTATTCTGTTGGGGATTATTATTACGGTAAAAACGGTATTGATTTTAATAACCGGGTGTTTAGAAATACCACCGGTTTTGTTGCCCAATTTTTTGAGAATGTATTTCGTGTAAAAGGTGATTTTACTTTCCAGAATACCGATAACAATCAAAAACAAAAGCGTGTGCCTGTACCATACAGCCGCAAACCGGGCGTAATTGAGTACGTAGGTACAAATTATAACGATTATCAGAATGTAAACCAGAGCACACAGTACATGGCTACCAATATTTATGGCGAATACGAGCCTAAGTTAAAAGGCGGCCATTATTTTAAGGCATTGGGTGGCTTTAACTTTGAGCAATCAACATTAAACAGTATAAGCGTTTTACGTAATGGTTTAATTTCTGAAGATGCTACCGATATTAATCTTGCTTTGGGCCAGGGTATCACCACAAAAGGTGGATGGGACAGATGGGATATATTGGGCGGCTTTTACCGCTTAAACTATTCTTATAATGACCGTTACCTGGTAGAAGCAAACGGCCGTTACGATGGTTCATCCAAATTCCCGTCTAATCAGCGATATGCCTTCTTTCCATCAGTATCTGCCGGTTGGAAGATTACAAACGAGCCTTTCTGGAAAGTATCAAAAGATCTCATCTCTGACCTGAAGATTAGAGGGTCTTATGGTTCATTAGGTAACGGAAGTATCGCCTCTTACGCCTTCCAGGAAAAATTCAATATTTCTAAATCGGGCAGGATCTTAAATGGTGTTTTACCACAGAAAACAAGCCAGCCCGGCGTTTTGCCCGACGGTTTAACCTGGGAAACATCAAATACCCAAAACTTAGGTTTAGACCTTGGCATGTTATCAAACCGTTTAACCATTACGGGTGATGCATACATCCGCAGAACAAAAGATATGTTTACTGTGGGTATGACCTTACCTGCTGTATTTGGTACAGATGTACCTAAAGGTAACTATGCCGACTTAAAAACCACAGGGTGGGAAGTATCGGTAGCCTGGAGAGACCGATTTAATGTTGGTGGTAAACCATTAAATTACGGTATTAGGGCAACCGTTGCCGACTACACCGCCAAGATCACTAAATACAACAATCCTGATAAAAGGTTAAGTGACTATTACGCAGGCCAAACCGTAGGCGAAATTTGGGGATACCAAACTGCAGGTTATTTTACATCTGCGCAGGATATTGCCAACTCACCTAAACAAACACTTATCAAAGCATCTAACACCGGCCAGCTTTTACCGGGCGATATTAAATTTGCCGATCTGAACGGTGATGGTGTTATAAATGATGGCGATAAAACCGTGGATAAACCTGGCGACAGGAAGATCATCGGTAACTCTACCCCAAGATATACTTATGGTATAGGTGTAGATGCCGACTGGAATAACTTCTCATTCTCAGCATTCTTCCAGGGTGTGGCCAAACGAGATTGGTACCCGGGCTCGGAAGCAAGTGTTTTCTGGGGACAATACAACAGACCTTACAATAAAGTACCGGTATCCCAGCTGGACAAGATCTGGTCAGAAAGCAACCCCGATGCTTATTTCCCAAGATATCGCGGTTATGTTGCACAAAATGGCCAGGGCGAGTTAACACAGGCGCAAACCAAGTACTTGCAGAACGCTGCTTACCTGCGTATGAAAAACGTACAGGTAGCCTATAACCTGCCGTTACACCTGATACAGAAAATCAAGTTGACCAACCTGCGTGTATTTGTATCCGGCGAAAACCTGTTAACCTGGTCGCCACTTTACAAGATCACCAAGGATATTGACCCGGAAAGTATCAACGGATCTGACAGGATATTAACTGATGGAAGCAGCGGTAACGGAAACAATTACCCTATCCTTAAGAGCATAACATTAGGTTTAACAGCCACATTTTAATCATTATTAGCACAAACAATTTAAATAGCTTAAATATGTTTTCCCTAAAATCACCCTTCATAAGGCAATCTGTAATACTGCTGCTTTTAAGCTTAGTTATAGTTAGCTGTAAAAAATTAGACCAGGTGCCGCAAGATACGGCACTAAACCCCGCCGTATTTGGCAGTGTGGATGGTTTGCAGTTATATGCCAACTCTTTTTATGATAACCTGCCAGATGCCGGTGCGGTAGTACGTGCCGATGCCATGTCTGATTATGCGGCCAGAACGTCTGTGCCAGATTTTTTAAGGCCCGGTGCATACAGCTCCAGGCAAAGTACCGGCTGGGATTGGACGGCCCTGCGTAATATCAATTACTTTATAGAAAACAACGTTAGCCCAAAAGTACAGTTAGCTAAACGCCAGCATTTTATGGGCCTGGCGCGCTTTTTTAGGGCGTGGTTTTACTTTGATAAACTGAAACGTTTTGGTGATATACCATGGATAAACAAAACCATGAAGATTGATGACCCTGATCTTTACAAAGGAAGGGATAGCAGGACATTAGTGGTAGATTCTATACTTGCCGACTTGGATTTTGCCAGCAAAAATATCACCACTACAGATAACACCCGTAGCCTTATTACCAAGTACACTGCCTATGCATTTAAATCAAGGGTTTGTTTATTTGAAGGCACTTTTAGAAGGTACCATACCGAGTATAGTCTGCAATCAACCGCAGAGGCTTTACTTACCCAGGCTGCCGAAGCGGCACAGCAAGTAATGACAAATGGTGGTTTTAGCTTAAACAATGCCGGCGGTACAGATAAAGCTTACAGGCAATTATTTACAAGCCAAACCCCGGTTGCAACAGAGGTGATATTGGCCGCTGTTGTTGACCCTACATTAGGTATCTTTAATGATGCCAACTGGTATTGGACAAGCGCCACTTATGGCGACAGGCTTAGCTTTATACGCACCTTTGTAAACACTTACCTTAATATTGATGGTACGCCATTTACAGACAATGCCGGCTACAGAACTTTGCCATTTGCACAAGAGGTAAAGGGCCGTGATAAGCGTTTGCAACAAACTATCCGCATGGGTAATTATACACGTTTAAATGGGGCTACTCAGCAGGCTGCACCACCGGTGTTCTCTTACACCTATACAGGCTATCAACCAATTAAACTAACACAGGATGATGCATCAATGGATGGTGGTAGCCGCAATACCAACTCTATCCCTATCATGCGCTACGCCGAGGTATTGTTAAACTATGCAGAAGCAAAAGCAGAGTTAAACACTTTAACAGATGCAGACTGGAACATAACCATTGGTGCCCTGCGCAGAAGAGCCGGCATTACCGGTAATACTGCAACCAAACCGGCCGTTGCAGATCAATACCTTAAAACAAACTATTTCCCGGCTATATCTGATGCGTCTTTATTAGAAATAAGGCGTGAGCGCGGTATCGAGCTGGCTTTTGAAGGCTTTAGGTTTAGTGATATCATCAGATGGAAACGCGGCGAACTAATGGACCAGACCTGGAATGGTTTTTACGTACCGGCATTGAACGTACCGATTGATTTAAATGAAGACGGCGTATTGGATGTATGCTTTTACACTACCCTGCCCGCTACCCAGGTTGCCGGTGTTACTTATGTAAGCGTTGCCGATAATTTATCAAACGGTACCGTTAACCCGCAAAGATTAAACAATGCAAACGAGCTTACCTGGTTAACCACCGTACAGCGGAAATGGGACGACAAGTATTACCTATACCCTATCCCTGAAACTGACAGGTTGCAAAATCCTAAACTTGGCCAAAACCCGGGTTGGTAATAATTATCACTTATAATAACAACAAGCATTATGAAAATAAAACAACTGCTTTTTACAGCATTATTAATATTAACCGGCTTATGCAGCCAGGCACAACATTTAATAGTAGGCACTTTTAATTTAAGGTTTGATAACCCTAAAGATACCGGTAACCTTTGGGTTAACCGCGCACCTGTAGCCGCTGCCCTGATCCGCTTTCACGAGTTTGATATTGTTGGTACGCAGGAAGGCTTGAGCAACCAATTGGAAGATCTTAGCAAAGCATTACCGGAGTATCAGCGTTATGGACATGGCCGCGATGATGGTAAAGACGGTGGTGAACACTCAGCCATTTTCTTTAAAAAAGACAGGTTTGAAGTACTAAAAAAAGGCGATTTCTGGTTGTCAGAAACGCCTGATAAACCAGGTTTGGGTTGGGATGCAACTTGCTGTAATCGTATTTGCTCATGGGTTTACCTGATAGATAAACAAAGCAAAAAGAAATTTTATTTCTTTAACGCCCATTTTGACCACCAGGGAAAAATTGCCCGCGAGGAAAGCGCCAAACTAATTCTTAAAAAAATAAAAGAAATAGCAGGCAACGAAAAAGCATTATTTACAGGCGACCTTAACGGCGACCATAACAGCACCTGGTATAAGCGCCTGGCTGCCTCAGATTATTTGGTTGATACTTACACGTTAGCGGTAAAACCTTATATATTTAACGCTTCTTTTAACTCGTTTGGTAAAGCACTTGATAAAGATGGCATTATTGATCACGTCTTTACTACTGGTAGGGTTAATGTAAAACGTTGGGGTATTTTAACCGATACTTATCGTGGTAAGTTTCCTTCAGATCACTTCCCGGTTCTAACGGAGATTGTTTTTTAGTTATCTGATAAAATAATATAAATAAATGAGGCTCCCTGACTTAGGAGCCTCGTTTATTACTGCTTTACCGAGTAATTGTAAAAACAGTCTATAATTAATTTCAATTATCTCATAGATCTTTAACAAAAGGAATTATCCTCCAGTTTCCTGTAACTAAATAACCGTCTGCCAATATCAAATAGGTGAAGGAAAGAACATTTTTTTGTGCTTTTAACAGTCGTAAGATTTGTAATTAATACAAGATTCCAACAAACTTTCATACAGGTGTTATACTTTGGTATATTGTATCATGTTAAAAACCTTTTTATATATAGCGCTGCTTATAGCACTTGTTAGCCCCGCATCCGCGCAGAAAAAATATGCTGCGTCAGATATTCATTCACATAACGATTACTTAAGGCCCGAGGCTTTTTATCATGCTTTTAATGCGGGTGCAGGCGCTATAGAGGCCGATGTATACCTGCGTAATGGCAGGTTAGTTGTAGCCCATGATACCATCGCCGCGAAGCAGCAGCTCTCGCTCGACAAAATGTACCTGCAACCCATCCTAAAGGAATTTAAGGCCCGACCAAGGCCACTTAACCTGGTTATAGACCTGAAAGAAGCATACGCCCCCATATTAGCCGAATTGTTAAAAGAATTAAAGCCGCTTAAAAGCCTGATGAAATCGGGCAATAACAATAAACCACTCCGAATAATAATAACAGGCAACCGCCCACCGCCTGCCGGGTACAATAAATATCCAACCTATATTACTTTTGATGACGACCTGCAATTACCTCATACATACGAGCAATGGAAACGTGTTGCGCAGGTAAGCCTTAATTTTGAAAACTACTCTAAATGGCAGGGCGAGGGTATGTTACCGCCGGTAGATGAAAAGGTGCTTAAATCAATAATAAATGCCGTACATGCATCCGGTAAAAGGATCCGATTTTGGGCTGCGCCAGATAATAAGGCCGGCTGGCAAAAGTTAATGGAACTAAACGCCGACATCCTATCTACCGATAAAATAGATGAGCTAAAGGACCGGTTAAAATAACCCTGTAGCTAATTCTTTTTGGCGGGCAGTTTTGCCCTTTCGGCCCGTACTTCTGCCTCGGTTATTAAGCTGCTGGTATTGCCAAAATTGTTACGCACGTAGGTAAGCACGCTGGCTATCTCCTTATCGCTTAAAAAATCATGCGGTGGCATTGCGCTGTTGTAGGGTATGCCGCTAACTTTTATTGGTCCGCTCACGCCTTTTAACATTACCCCAATAGCCACATCTTTCTCCATGAATTTACCACCCGTTACCCACTCTGATCCGCTTAATGGCGGAAACATATTACCATCGCCTTTGCCATTTTGCTGGTGGCAGTTTGTGCAATAGGTGTTATAAATTTTAGCGCCGCCGGTTAGCATCCCGCTCATCAGGTTATTTTTAACCGGGTCGGGATCTTTTAAGCTTGGCAGCTTTTTACGTAATTCCATTTTGGCCAGTTGTACAGCGCCAAATTTGGTTTTATCGCCGGTAAACGCAATTTTCCAAACCCGCCCTTTTTCTGTATCACTTACATATAGCGAACCATCAGGCCCCATGGCTAACCCCATTGGCCGGTAAACCGCATCGCTTACGCTGGTTATGGTAGTGCGCCCGGCAAATCCATCTGCAAAAACCTCCCATTTACCGGTAGGCACACCGTTTTTAAAAGGTACAAAACAAACAACAAACCCTGCCTGCGGGTATGGCGACCGGTTGGTAGAGCCATGAAAGGCAATAAAAGCCCCGTTCTTATACCTTGCCGGGAATTGGTTACCGGTGTAAAAAAGCAGATCATTAGGTGCCCAATGCGCCGGGAAAGCCATTAATGGTTGCGGGTATTTTGCGCCGTTTTTCAAAATTTTACCGTTACCGCCATATTCGGGGCTTAATACACGTTTTTTGATGAACGGGTCGTAATAATAATAAGGCCAGCCGGCGTCGGTGCCTTGTTTTATTTTTAGAAATTCTTCGGCAGGTAATACCGCGCTTTGCCAACGACTAAACAATTTAGGGAATTGCAGGCGAAGATCATCCCGGCCATGGGCCATTACATATAAACAATTGTCGCTGGTGTTCCAGTCCATAGCAACCACACTCCGCAAACCTGTTGCATATCTTATTCCATCTTTTTGCTCCTGTCCGGTTTTAGCTTCGTCAAACTGCCAGATACCTCCGTATTCTTTCAACACTGGGCAGCCCTCTATACCTGGCGAGCCGGGCACGCGATTCTGCACCTGGCAGGCGTTTGACGGAGCCCCAAAAGCAACATACATATGGCCTGCATTATCAAAAGCAATGGGTTTTGCATCATGCTCGTGCGGGCTGTTGGCATCATGCACAATTAACTCCATCGGGCCATCGGGTACCAGTGTTGCCGGGTTTAGTTTGGTGCGATACACATTTACTTCCGAGCTAAAATACAGGTACCCTTTGTGTACCCTCATGCCGGTACCATAGCTGCCTTTATCATCGTAATTACCAAACTTTTGTATGATATCGGCTTTGCCGTCGTTATTGGTATCGCGCAAGGCAACGTTTCCGCCTATGCTATCCGGGAACCTTAGTTTTACATAAATATCGCAGTTGGTGTTTACGGCCATGTGGCGGGCTTTTTCGGGCAGGGCGTTAACCACTACCGTTACTTTAAAGCCCGGGGGCAAAAACAAATCGGGTTTTGTATCAGCGAGCCTATTATTCCTGATGACGGTAAAACCCAGTAGCAGAAATAGTGATAGAAAACTGGTTATAAAGCAGGCTTTACGTAATTTGAGCATAGAACTTAAACGGTATGATGCGTGGATAACATACCAAAGTTTTTTATGTGACTTTGAAATTGCCATTTAGTGACTTGCAACGGCTTCCTTTATAATAAAACAAAAAGCCGTTTATTGTTTGTAAACGGCTTTGTTTCTATCGTAGCGTATTAATACGCCAGTTTCTTACGCAGGAATAGTAGTAACCCTGTGATAAGCAAGCCAAACACCAGGTATCCTAACGCGAGGGATGAGGGATCTTTAATAACGATAAAACCAAATAATACCGAGGTAACAAACGATGTTACCAGGTATGAGCCTCCGCTTGTTAAACCACTGGCAACACCTGCATTTAGCGGAAATCGGGTTAAGCAATAGGTAAAGAACAGGTTATAAATAAACCCGCAAATAATATTGATCAATACTACAAACATCATCAGGAACGGCAGGCTGGTGTAAACGGGGGTAAGAACATACATCAGCCCGATTAAAACCAGTTGTGTAATATTAGCCAGGATAAGTTTTTTTGACAGCGATCCAAATTTTAAGGTTTTACCTAAAATGCCTCCAATAAAAATGGATGTACCCGATAGCAACGCGCAATAGCCTGTTGCAACAGATGATAGATGGAACAGGTGTTCAACAATAAACGGTGCCGACATAGAGAAGATCATCAGGGTACCGAAGCATACACCCAAAACAACTATTCCAAAAGTAAAATCAGCCGATGAGATCAACGTACTGTATACTTTAAATATAGCCTTAGGATGAAACGGGTGTTTTACATTGATAGATTCACCACTGTAGATGAGCTCTAACAAAAACATAACCACGCCATAGATGCCCAGTACAACAAAGTTGGATTGCCAGCCGAAGCTTTTTTGAAGATAGCCGCCAAAAAATGGTGCCAGTATCGGCGCTGTTGCCCAAACAATGGATAACATGCTGGTGTAGTGCCTGCGTTTTTCGCCAGTATAAACATCAACAAAAAAGGCTCGCTTACCTACAATAATAAAGGCCGTGGTTATGCCCTGTACTACCCGCATCAGGTAAACAATGTGGATATCGGTAGTAAAAACAATTACAAAACTGCTTAAGGCAAATACCAGCAGCGATGCCAGGTTGATGCGGTAGCGGCCAAAGCTATCGATAATAGAGCCTACAAACAGTTGGGCAATACCATAGCTCAATAAAAAACAAATAATGGTATACTGTATACTTGATGCCCCCACTTTAAATGACAAGGCCATATTGGGGAACGATGGCAGATAAATATCTGTAGCCAGGCCCGAAAGAGGAACAAGGGCGAATGCCAGGATAGTTGCCCTTTTACGGTTATTTTCTGTGATGGTATTGGATTTAGGAGCCTCCTCAATAAGTTCTTCGGTCTGATCGTTCATTATGTTATATATAGTAAATTTTTGAGTGTTATTTTTTGATAAGCTGTGCCTGTATCAGGCTTTTAAGCTGGTTTATGATGGCTGCCATTTTTGCACTGCTCCCGGCAATGCGGCAAACCATAATGCCACCTTGTACCAGGGCAAACATTACTGTAGCAAACTCCTGATAGTTCCAGTCGGGTTTAAAAATGCCCTTATGTATTCCGTCTTTAATGATTTCTTTCAGGAATTTATGCCGCATTTCTATAGCCCTGTTTACCCGTTCTTTCACCAAAGGGAAGTTATCATCGGCTTCCATACCAAAATTCATCATTGGGCAACCGCCGGGTACGGTAGGGTTCATGGGGTCGCGGTAAACATCCAGGTAGGCCAATAGCTTTTGGTAAGGATCATCAATGTGATCCATTGAGGTACTAAGCTTTTTGTTTTGCAGGCCCAGGCTATATTCAAGCACAGCAAATGCCAGCGAATCTTTGTCCTCAAAGTGTACATACAGGCTACCTTTAGATAGCTTCGCAGCTTCCATAATATCGCTCATTGATGTGCCGAAAATCCCCTTCTTATTAAAAATGGGAGTGGCCCGTTCAATGATCATTTGTTTAGTGCTTTCTCCTTTTGACATAATAGAATTGATGTGCAAATATAAATGACCGTTCGGTCATTTATAAGGCAAGGATTTATCTTTACATAACAGCAACAATTCTACAGACGCATTTATTTAAAAAAAATAAAAAGGTATAGTAAGGCATAGTTGGCTAAAACAATTTAGCTAAATTAGCACCAACCAATATTAGCCTTAGGCATAATCAATAGTATGATGTAGCTTCAGGCATTTACCGTAAACCAACAATACCTTTAAATGAAATACCTTTTTACTTTAACACTATTTGTGGTTAGTGCTTTTTTATTCAAAACAAGCGTTGCCCAATCTGGCAACCCAACAGAAATAAATAGTAACAGGCCGTGGAATTCCTATTGGATAGGTGCGCCATACGATTTTGGTAAAGATTATGGGGTTTATTATTACCGTAAAAGTATTGATCTTGCTACTAAACCATCCACATTTAAAGTGCATGTATCGGCCGATAACCGCTATAAATTATATGTGAACGGCACGTTGGTTTCGCTTGGGCCGGCACGTGGCGATACTTATTACTGGAACTATGAAACGGTTGATCTTGCACCGTATCTAATGGCAGGAAAAAATTTAATTGCCGCGCTTGTTTGGAACGAAGCACAATATAGCCCGGCAGCTCAGATTACTGTTCGTACCGGTTTTATTTTGCAGGGTAATTCTAAAAAAGAAGAGATCTTAAATACTAATACTACCTGGAAATGCTTCCGTGATGCGGGGCACCAGCCTATCCCGGGTTATTTTTTTGCTGCCAGCAAAGGCGAAATGGTGGATATGAACCACGCTGTTAAAAGCGATTGGACGACAGCGGCCTTTAATGACAGCGCCTGGTCGGGCACAGTTAACCTGTCTGAAGGTAAACTTAAGGGTACGGCCTGGGGTATAGAATGGGCTTTAGTGCCATCATCACTTCCTGCAAGAGAAATGATCTATCAGCGTATCCCTAAATTGCGCAGCGCGGTAGGTATAAGCGTGCCGCCAACGTTCCCGGAGAAAAAGACATCAATAACCATCCCGGCAAATACAACCGTTTCTTTACTGCTCGATCAAACTGTTGAAACAAACGCCTATGTCACATTAAACTTTAGCGGCGGTAAAGATGCGGGTATATCGCTTGGCTACGCCGAGTCGCTTTATCAGAAAGGCAGCAAAGGTGTTATTAAAGGTAACCGTAATGATGTAGAGGGTAAAGAGTTTGTAGGGAGGATAGATAGCCTTATTGGCGATGGCAGTAAAGGGCAATCGTTCACAACGTTAAACTTTCGTACTTATCGTTACATCAGGTTGTTCGTAAAAACAAAAACTGACCCGCTGGTGATTGACGACATTTATGGCACTTTTACAGGTTATCCTTTTAAACAGGCCGCAGCATTTAATACAGATAATGCCGAAATAAAGCAAATGCTGGATATTGGCTGGCGCACAGCAAGGCTTAACGCCTGGGAAACTTATATGGATTGCCCATACTATGAGCAACTGCAATATATTGGAGATACCCGCATACAGGCCATGGTATCTTATTATAATACAACGGATGACCGGCTGGCGCGCAATGCGCTTACACAAATGGACCACTCGCGCCTACCCGAAGGTATAACTGCAAGTTGTTACCCATCAAGAGGCACGCAGGTTATATCTCCATTCTCATTATGGTATATTGGCATGTTGCATGACTACTGGATGTATCGTGGCGATGATGAGTTTATCAAAAATAAGCTGCTTGGCGAAAGGGGCGTGCTGGATTTTTTCAGCAAATACCAGCAGGCCGATGGCTCATTAAAAGATACTCCGTACTGGGCGTTTGTTGACTGGGCCGGCAATTTATGGGGCGAGGTAAAAGATAAAGATGGCAGTGCCGCTATTTACGACCTGCAATTGCTGTTGGCTTACCAATGGGCCGCAGAAATGGAAGCCAAAATTGGTTTACAGGATTATGCCAGGATCTATACACAGAAAGCGGCACAGTTAAAGACCACTATACAGCATAAGTACTGGGACCCGGCTAAAAATTTATATGCGGATACCAAAGAAAAAACCGGGTACTCGCAGCACGTTAATGCGCTTGCAATACTTGCCGGTATGGTAAGTAAAACAGATATGCCGGCTGTAGCCAATGGGATGCTTACCGATAAAAGCTTAACGCAATGTTCGGTTTATTTTAAATATTACCTGAATCAGGCATTGGTAAAAGCCGGCCTGGGTAATGATTATATAAGCTGGCTGGGTATTTACCGTGAAAATATAGCGATGGGCCTTACTACCTGGGCAGAGTATTCGGATGTTAACACGTCCCGGTCTGATTGCCACGCATGGGGAAGCAGCCCTAATATTGAATTTTACAGAACAGTGCTGGGTATTGATAGCTATGCACCGGGTTTCAGCAAAATAAAGATTGAGCCACATTTGGGAATCCTGACCAATGTAAGCGGCGAGATCCCGCATCCGTCAGGTAAGGTTACTGTATCTTATCTGCTTGTTAAAAATAAATGGCAAATAAAGATCAACCTGCCACAAACCACATCGGGTATATTTGTTTGGAAAGCAAAAACCTATGTGCTTAAAAACGGCGATAATTCATTTGTGATGTAATGGCAAATAATAATTGTTACAAGACCATTCCGCTTATATCAACAACTGTATATAAATTATTGATAATCAGTTGTAATAATCCTGTAAATGCTTGCGTTTGTATATTACAAACGGCATCAAAAAAAATGAAAGCTATTATATGTAAAAAGCTGAACCATGCTATTACGTCGCGGGTTATCGACCTGCATGACAAGGGCTACACCGACGATTTTTTACCTGCCAAAGATCAAACCTTTCTTCATATTCAAAACAGCGAAAACTTTACAATGGCCGATCTGGATATAAAAGTTATTGACCAGGTGTTTGATCAGCTTACAAAAAGTTATAAGTATATCCACACTATTGAAACAGTAAATGGCGATAAGGGCCTGCTGATAGCTGATTTTATTTGCACTACATCCTTCTTTGCCAATTAAGTAAAGGATAAAAGTATTGTCAGGCAGGGATTAAGTATATTAGCACCCAACACCTTAACTAAAAAGATGACCTGTCGCAACTTCTACGCCTGCTTAATGGCAATTGTATGCCTGTTTGCTACAAGCAATACATCGGCACAAATAAAAAGTAATACACTTTATACTGCAGGCCATGCCAGCGCTTTTATTGGTGGGTTGTATGATGCTGTTTATCCGTATGCCAAAGTGCTTAAACACGGCAATTTTGGTTTGGGTGCCCCCGATAAACTGGACGGCGAGGTACTGGTATTGGATGGCAGGATCTACCAGACACAATCAACCGGGAAGACCTTTGAGGTGAAACCAACCGAGCTAACGCCCTTTACGGTAGTCAACTTTTTTAAGGCCCAAAAAACGGCCTCAGTTCGCCAAAAACTGTCCAAAAAAGACCTTTTTTCGTACCTGGATAGCTTATTATCGAACAAAAATGGCATCTACGCGATCAAAATAACCGGCAACTTTAATTTCATCAAAACCCGGGCATTCCCACCCGTTAAAAAACCATATGTACCTCTGGCCGACATGCTGCCCCTGCAACATTTCTTCACTTTCGAAAATATAAAGGGTACCCTGGTAGGCTACCGTATCCCGGCGTTTATGGACGGGCCGAACATCACCGGTTACCATTTCCATTTTTTGAGTGACGACAAAAAAGGCGGCGGCCATATTATTGAATTAACCACCGGCGACGTTACTATCGAAATTGATGAACTGGATAGCTTTTTGGTAGACATCCCCCAAACCAAAGATTTTGAGGACTTCGACTTTCAGAAAGACCGCCGCGAGGAAGTTAAGCGTGTAGAGAACGGTAAGAAAGATTAATATCTTAAATGAGCTTTTTCACCGCCCTTGTCAGTATTTCGGTAGCCTGTTCCATCTCTTTTAAATTCATGGAGGCAAAACCTATCCTGATGTGATGGTGTTCGTGGCTGCGGTCGTAATAATAGTCCTTGCCCGAGCTTACTGCCAAACCCATGGCGGCTGCCTTCCCGGCTACATCTTTAGGTTTTAAACCATTCAGGTATTTCATCCATATAGCAAACCCACCATCGGGTATCTTAAAGGAGACATGATTGCCCAGTTGCTGGGTTAACAGGCTGCAGAGCAGGTCGCGGCGCTCGTGGTAAAGCTTGTTGGCTTTTTTAAGGTGGCGGGTTATATCGCCATTTTTTAACAGGTTGGCCATGGCTTCCTCCAGCAGGTGTTCGCCCTGGCGGTCAATAATGCGGCGCAGGCGGGTTGCCTGTTGTATCAGGTTTGATGGGGCCACCATAAACCCGATGCGGATACCCGGCGCAATGGTTTTACAAAAGGACCCGATGTAGACAACGCTGCCGTAATAATCGGCACTGGCCAGGGGGAGTATAGGGCTGCTGGTGTAATGAAAATCATAATCGTAATCATCTTCAATAATAGCAAAGCCGTACCTGGCCGCCAGTTCAAGCAAACGCATGCGCCTTTCAGAGCACAGGGTAACCGTTGTGGGCTGGTGGTGATGTGGTATCACATATACAATTTTCACCTTTTTCTTTTTACAAACGGCCTCAACGGCATCAAGGCAAATACCAAACTCATCAACGGGTACCAGTTCAAGGTTAGCGCCGGTTTGTGTAAAAACTTCGTTGGCTCCGCAGTAACCCGGGTCGGCAGCTATTACGGTATCAGCTTTGGTAAGCAGCAACTGCGCGGCCAGGTAAATGGCCATCTGCGCGCCTTTGGTAATTAAAACATGCTCGGGCTTTACATTCAGGCCGCGTGTTTCGCCCAGGAAACGCGCCAGTTCTATCCGCAGGTTTTCAGAACCCTGCTCGGGGCCATACAGTAAATATTGCGATGTAAACTGGTAGCTGGCAAAACGGCGGTACTCGCGCAGCATCAGCTCAACAGGGGCAAGGCGCGTATCCGGGAACCCCTCGTTAAAAGCAATGGTATGCCCGGTGCCCGGGGTAAACAGGTTAATACTGCCCAGCCTTTTATCACGTACATCAAAATGTGTTTTTTCGGGATAGGTTAAAACCTGCTGGTTTTTGGCCAGCGGCCTTGGTGCAACTTCGGGCAGGTTGGCAGCTACAAAAATGCCTCTTTGCGGATAAACATCTACCCAGCTTTGCGCATACAATTCATCGTAAGCGGCAACCACGGTATTGCGGTGAACCTTTAAACCCGTAGCCAAAGTACGGCTGCTGGGCAATGCAGATGCCGGCTTTAATGTTCCCTGCCGTATATGGCAAATTATGCCGTTGGCTATTTGCTGGTAAACAGGTACCTGCAGGGTTTTGTCAATGTTGAGTAAAGCTGATACAAATTGCATACTGGCCTATCCGGGTTGTTTTTTCTGGACTATAAAGATAGGCCACTATCGGTGTATTTTTATATCAACAAACAAAAAAAACATGCAGTCAACCCATTACCATCTACCCGCAATTTACTTGCGTGCAGCACTCGGCTTAAGCTATTTATGGTTAGTGGCCGACAGGCTGGGCTGGTTAGGCGCCCCGGGGCAACCGCACATCAGTTGGGGCGACTGGGCACACTTTATGGTGCTGTCTCGCGATACCATGTCATTTTTGCCCGGTGCACTGGTAACCCCACTGGCCATTTTGGCCAGCCTTGGAGAAGGTGTTTTTGGCTTGTTGCTGATTATAGGTTTGTTTACCCGTTGGGCGGCTATTGGCAGCGGTTTGCTTACGCTGGCGTTCGCGGTATCAATGACCATATCAAGGGGCATAGATGCCCCCATAGGATACTCTGTTTTTACGGTAAGCGCCGCGAGTTTTTTGCTGGCTACGCTGCCAACATATAAATGGAGTATAGACGCGTTAATTTCTAAAAAATAATTGCCATGATGAGTACTACACAACAAAAGGCATCGCCGCTATTGGTTATCATAGCCTTTGCCATCGTTTACATTGTATGGGGTTCAACCTACTTTTTTATACAGATGGCTATACAGGGTATCCCGGCTATGCTGATGGGGGCTATACGTTATACAATTGCCGGCCTGCTGATGCTGGGCTGGTGCGCACTAAAGGGCGACAAGATTTGGGTGAAGCGCGATGTGCTAAACTCGGCGGTGAGCGGCTTGTTGTTACTGGCTATAGGCAATGGCATAGTAATATGGGTTGAGCAGGCTTTGCCCAGCGTTATGGTGGCTATCATGATATCGGCCAACCCAATTTGGTTTGTAGTGCTCGACAAACGGAACTGGAAAGAGAATTTAACCAGTACAGCTACGGTTGTTGGTTTAATAATAGGTTTTGCAGGTGTTATTTTGCTGTTTGGCGAGCAGGTGGCAAAAGCCCTTGGCGGTACGCACGATGATGCCAAGATATGGGGCGTTGGTTTGTTGGTGCTTGGGCCTATAGCCTGGTCGGCGGGTTCCTTATATTCTAAATACAAAGGCAGCAGCAGCCCGGCAAGGGTAACCACTGCATGGCAAATGCTGATAGCAGGTATCGCTTTTTTACCGGCAAGTGCCCTGCATAACGAGTTTGCAAATTTTGATATTGCCCAGGTGCCTGCCAAAGCATGGATGGCAGTTTTATACCTGATATTCTTTGGTTCGATAGCAGCATTTACGGCTTATGTATGGCTGTTGCAGGTAAGGCCTGCCACACAGGTAAGCACACACTCGTACGTAAACCCGGTTATAGCGGTATTATTAGGGGTGATGTTTGCACAGGAACATATCTCCTTATTGCAGATAGGTGGGCTGGTAATTATATTGGTGAGTGTACTGCTTATTAACCTTGCCAAATACCGGAAGGATGCAAACGAAAAAAAGCGTGTGGAAGCAAAGAGTGAAAGTACTGAAGGGTTAATGTGTGAGGCAGTTTAACAGGATATGCTGAACATTAACTGGCGCAAGCTTTCAGCTTGTGACTAACAATGAGGTCAGTTTTCAGCTGACACAAGCTGAAAGCTTGTTATGTTTTTTTCGCCGTTGTTGGTGTTGTCACCAACAACATTTAGGACGGTTATACTACAGGGTTTGGATGCATGGCGGCTTGTTGGTGACAACACCAACAAGGGCGAAAAAAAGGATGCAAACGAAAAAAAGCGTGTGGAAGCAAAGAGTGAAGGTACTGAAGGGGTAATGTGTGAGGCGGTTTAATAATCGCTCCTTGCAGTTTACCTCTGCTACCGCAAGCGTCCCGCTTGTGGGTTTAGGAAACAAGCTAAGTTTTGCATGACACGATGCACTGCGTTTTACCAGGCACGCGGCCACAAGCGGGACGCTTGCGGTAGCGTAAGACCCTCTCTGCTTCGCAAAGAGGTTGAGGAAATCAAAGCCCTCTTTCCGCGCAGCGAAGAGAGGGTGGTCGAGCGAAGCAAAGACCGGGTGAGTTAATAATCAGCTTACTATTTAACGCTCTTTTTTCGTACAATAAAATATCCGGCAATAAATACTACAACGGCAATAGCAAGGCTCACATAAACATCCTTGGTAAACATGTCTATCTGTAGTTCGCGTACCGGGCCTGGTACCTTATTGTCGCGTTTTATCATGGTGGTTATGGCTACCATTGGGTGCGCATAGGGGAAAAGGTAGGCGTATTCCCATTCTTTTGATGCTGCGGTAACACCTGCAATAGTGGCTACAAAGCCAAGGCCCATTGGTTTCAAAAAATCGGACCATAGAAGGCTTAGCAGAAATTGTATTGAAAGGATACCTAATGAGGATAAGAACAGCTTAAAATAGATCTGCATAAGCTGTACCTCCATATGATAAGCGTTAAATTTTAACTCGGGTTTTACAGCACCTAATAAGTTACCAAAGCCTATAGTAAATAATGCAAATAGCGCAAGGCATAAAAACACCAGGAACACCGCATAAGCAAACTTGGCCCCGTAAACCGACCAGCGCGATATGGGTAAGCTAAAAATGGTTTTCCAGGTATCGGCCTTATGCTCTACGTTATTTACCGAGTATGCTATAAATATAGTATACATAGGGAGTAATAAGGTACCCATCATGCCCAGGCCAATCATGGAAAATTGCACCCACAACCCCATAGGTTGCATGGCTGTAAACTTTTCGCTTTTGGTGAAGAATATGGCAAAGGCTAATAAGCTGATAAGCAGGGGTAACAAAATGGCGCCCCAAAAGCCTATGGTTTTACGGGTCTTATAAAATTCGGACCGGAATGATAGTACAAATCCCTTCATAGTGGTTTAGTTGCTTTTGGTGATATCTAAGAATAATTTTTCCAGGTCCTTATGCTGTTTGCTGATGCTGTATACCGTAATATTGTTCTGCACAAGCAGCGTGTTTATTTCGCCTACCTGTTGTTTGGAGGTAAAAGGCACAAAAAGGCGGTCGTTGTCTATATCGGTTACCGTAAAATTATGGCGCTTTAAAAGGTTTGCAGCGTCGACAGTATTATCTGTTTCTATATTGATAAGCGGCTGGCTGATGTTCTGCAGATCGTGAATGGTACCCTGGAACATCAGTTCGCCATTATTAATAATGCCGACATGTGTAGCCATTTTCTCAATTTCGGCCAAAAGGTGGCTGGATATAAATACGGTTTTGCCGGTGCCCACAAGTTTCATCAGTAGCTCGCGGATCTCGATGATGCCGTTCGGATCAAGCCCGTTGGTGGGTTCATCCAGTATTAAAAGTTTGGGGTCGTTCAATAAAGCAAGGGCAATACCCAGGCGCTGTTTCATCCCTAACGAATATTGGCCGGCCTTTTTGTTGGCCGCGCTGGTTAGCTGTACCAGCTTCAGCATTTCATCAACCCGTTTCTCGTCAACCTGCAAAAGCAGGGCGCGGTTCATCAGGTTTTCTTTGCCGGTAAGGTGGTGGTATATGGCGGGCTGCTCTATAAGCGAGCCAATTTGCGATAATATACTGATGCGGTTTGTTTGCAGCTCCTGCCCAAAAATATGAATGCTGCCTTCGCCTGTTTGTAACAGGTTAAGCAGCATTTTTATGGTGGTGGTTTTACCGGCGCCGTTTGGCCCTAAAAACCCGTATATACTCCCTGCCGGAACTTGCAGGGAAAGTGATTTAACAACTTGCTGATTGCCAAAGCTAAATGATAGGCCCTGTGTTTGGATTACCATAGGTTCTCGGTAGCAATTGTGCAAACTGTTTTTACAACGGTTACACCTTTAATAAATAATGATGTAGCCTGCACTGCCGGGTTATTAGCAAATTGTTTCTTTTGTTCAAACTGGTAGCTTACGCCCATAATGATGGCAAATACTACAGGGGCCAATAATAAAATAAATGGATTTGAGTTTGAAACTAACTTTTTCATTGTGTGTGATTGTTTTGATAGAACAAAGAAATACTAAATAAACAACCCCCTAAAACTAATTAGACCAACGGGCAGCATTTGTAGATGAACGGTTAATAACACGGTTTAACCGGTTCGTCTGGTTTTTAAGCCCGTTCATCGTAAAAAAGGACAACTACATATAATTACACAGCTGCATTCGGTGTAAAATATTACTTTAGATGCTGTTATTATACTTTAAAATATAGATGAAAAGAAGCTGGCAAATATTCTGGCATATTACTTTCTGGATCTGCATGATCGCCTTTTTTATGTTTTTGGGGTATAGCGGAGCTAAAATGCCAATGAAAACCCTGGTGGTGGTATTTGTATATTTTGGTATAATTAATATCGGCTTATTTTACCTGAACTATTTACTGCTTATCCCTAAGTATTTAGATGCAAAAAAGTATAAGCAGTATACTATATATATAATAGCTGCATTAATAGGGTTTGCGCTTATTAAATATGGACTGGCCGCAGTGTTTAAGCCTATTGCTTTAGAGCGCGCCGGTAAAACCATAGGCTTTTGGCAGTTTACGTTCAGTACCTTATTTACCAGTATCATATTCGTTTTCCTGAGCACGGTGTTAAAGTTTACGATAGACTGGTTCCTGAACGAACGCATCCAGCGCGATTTGGAAAACCAGCGCCTAACCGCCGAGCTGTCGTTCCTTAAATCGCAGATCAACCCACACTTTTTGTTCAACTCCTTAAACAGCATCTATTCGCTGGCTTATCAAAAATCGGATACCACGCCCGAGGCTATCCTGAAGTTGTCCGAAATTATGCGCTACATGCTGTACGAGTGTAATGATAATAAGGTAGAGCTGACCAAAGAACTTCAGTACCTGCAAAACTATATAGACCTGCAAAAGATCCGTTTTGGTAACAAGGCCTTTATTGATTTTGAAGTAAATGGCGAGGTAACCAACCAGCATATTGTACCGCTGCTGCTGATATCGTTTATAGAGAATGCCTTTAAACATGGTATTGCTAACGACGCGGCATCGCCCATAAAGCTAAAAATAAACCTGGAAGACGGGCACCTGTACTTCTTTATCCGGAATAAAAAGCACACCCATAACCGCGATTCGTCTGGCGGGATAGGGTTAAATAATGTACGCCGCCGGTTGGATCTGTTGTACCCCGGTAAATATAATTTAGAAATTCGCGACGAAGCGGATACTTACACTGTTCAATTATCCTTAGTTTTATAGCCATGATCCGTTGCCTTGTTGTTGATGATGAGCCTTTGGCCCTGAATATACTGGAGGATTATATCTCCAAGATACCATTCCTGCAATTGGTAAAAGCTACCACAAACCCCATTGAAGCGCTAACAATGGTGCAGGATGGTGGTATCGACCTGGTGTTTCTGGATGTGCAAATGCCCGAGCTTACCGGGATCCAGTTTTTACGGATAGCCAATGGCAAAGCAAAGGTGATATTAACTACCGCTTACCCGCAGTACGCGCTGGAAGGTTACGAGCTTGATGTAGTAGATTACCTGCTTAAACCCATCGCGTTCGACAGATTTTTTAAATCGGTACAAAAGGCACAGGGGGTTATACAACCCGCAGCCAAACCCGCTGCCCCGGCCGAGCCTGTAGCGCAGGACGATTTTATGAGCGATTTTATCTTTGTGAAAACCGAGCATAAAATTCAGAAGGTTTACCTGCACGATATCCTTTTTATAGAAGGCCTTAAAGATTATGTATCCATATTTACCCCCGCCGAGCGCATCATCACCCTGCAGGGGATGAAGAAGATGGAAGACGCACTGCCGCCAAAGCATTTTATCCGCGTGCATAAATCATACATCGTATCAATTAATAAGATTGATAGTATTGAGCGCAGCCGTATTTTCATTGCCGATAAGATTATCCCGGTAGGGGATACCTACCGGGATGAATTCTTTAAGATAGTGGACGGAAAGAATATATAGGTCAAATGACAGTATCTCCACCATGTCATTTCGAACAAGCGTAGCGAGGAGAAATCTTGTTCAACTGATAAGCGACGAACTTTGCATAATGAACAAGATTTCTCTCTATCGTTCGAAATGACATTATAAATTTACAACACCTGCTGCGTCATAATCCTTATCTCCTTCGGATAATAATTATTTATCCTGTTCGGTAGCAGCTTCGCCCAGCCCAAAGCCAATCCTTCGTAGGTCATCAAACTCCAGCCTTTGCCGGTTACGGTGATAGCTATATTGTCCCGGCGCAGATATTGTATGGCCTGCTCTTTGGTTAATTCGGTAGATAATACAGCATCCTTATTAATAGCAAGGCTTAAGGCCAGCTCATGATCGGGTATCAGGTCGTTACCTGCCAGTTTCCCAATCCGCACGCCCGACTTCTTTATATATAGGTGTCGATGCAAAATGTTCAGGCTTTCTTTATGCTCACGATTGATGGCCAGCCAGTCGTCGTTTACCTTAAAAAAGTAATAGTCGTCGGCGTTGGTTATGTACGCCTTTACCAAATCCATTTCTTTAGCCGGAAGTTTTTGTTGCCCGTTGTTTTTGTAGTTTGATAAACCACCGCTGCTAACCTTTTTGCGCAGGCATGATGCAAACAAACCCTCGCCTTTAACCTTGCCCGGGTAAAAGCGGTATCCCCATGCCTTTTTCAGCAGCGATTCGGTTTCAACAATCCCCCACTCCTTATATATAGGTATACGTACGGTTTCTAAATCAAACTCGGTGCAAAGCCAGTCCAGTATATCCTCGTTCTCCTGGTGCGAATAACTGCAGGTACTATATATAAGGTATCCGTCCTCTTTTAAGGCGGGGTATATATCGGCCAGGATGCGCTCCTGCCTTTGGTGGCAAAGGTTCACATTGCCTTCGCTCCATTCGTTCATGGCGGCAGGGTCTTTACGAAACATGCCCGAGCCGGAGCAGGGGGCATCAACCAGTACCACATCAAAAAAACTGTGGATGGCGTTAAAATCCTTTGGGTCGTTATTGGTGATGATAGTATTTGACGTACCCCAGCGGTTAAGGTTGTCACTTAATATAGGTACGCGTGTTTTAATGATCTCGTTTGCCACCAGCAGGTCGCTGCTTTGCAGTGCCGAATTTAACAGGGTGGTTTTGCCACCGGGCGCAGCGCAAAGGTCTAATACCTTAATAGCATCTTCCTTATTTGGGCGGATAGTATTTAATATATGGCCGATGAACATAGACGAGGCCTCCTGTACATAGTACGCCCCGGCGTGAAACAGTGGGTCGAAAGTGAAAGAAGGGCGCTCATTTAAATAAAAACCCTCGGCGCACCAGGGTACTTGCGAGTCGGTTTTTACTTCCGATTGCTTAAAAGGGTTGATCCGGATAGATGTTGGGGCGGGTTCAGATGTATGTGCATCAATAAAATTTTGCCTGTCGAAGCCCGGTTCGGCATTTAAATCCTCTAAAAAGTGCGGCGGAAAGTTGAAATTATCCATATCTGATTCAAACTTACGCAAAATTTCACGGGCTTAAATTGTACTTATTATAGTGCTTTAGGGGCTTATAAGGTACAAATTGGTGTTTGTACATATATAGATAAGGTTAAATTGGTGTTAATTTACAGGTAGTTATAAAATTGTTTTAATTATTTTCAAATAATGCTTGTAAGGGTAGGGGTTTTCTCCTTACATTTGTGGCCGCTCAAATAAAAAGGGCGTCGTTTTTTGAAGGTTTAGCAAATAAAAAAAAGATTAAAAAAAGTGAATTTTTCACTTGCCAAATCAAAACATTATTTGCACCTTTGCAGCCCGCAACAACGAAAGGAATTGCGGTTGTTAATTGAAAAACAGCGAAGAAAAAATAGTTCAAAAAAGTGAAAATAACACTTGACAAGAATTAAAAATAATCGCATCTTTGCAGCCGCTTCTACAACGAAGCAAAGCATTGAAAAACAAAGAGATCGCAATGATTTCTGAATTGAAAAAATGAAAAGTTAATCATCGCAATGATGAGAAAACATACACCGAACCGCGAGGCAAGGAAACAAGTTCTTAAAAGAGATAGAGAATAAATTATGCAGCGTAACAGCATCGAATCTGCAAAGGGGAGATGAGTGTTAACAGCGAAGCTCGAGAGAAGCGGATAATGTAAGAGAATATTTTTTTTTACAGATTTCTATTGATTGAGTTAATAGGGTCTGGATTTGAACAACACATTATACAATGGAGAGTTTGATCCTGGCTCAGGATGAACGCTAGCGGCAGGCCTAATACATGCAAGTCGAACGGGATTGAAGAGCTTGCTTTTCATGAGAGTGGCGCACGGGTGCGTAACACGTATGTAACCTACCTTAATCTGGGGGATAGCCTCTCGAAAGAGAGATTAACACCGCATAACATTATCGGACAGCATTTTCTGATAATCAAATATTTATAGGATTAAGATGGGCATGCGGAACATTAGCTAGTTGGTAAGGTAATGGCTTACCAAGGCTACGATGTTTAGGGGATCTGAGAGGATGACCCCCCACACTGGTACTGAGACACGGACCAGACTCCTACGGGAGGCAGCAGTAAGGAATATTGGTCAATGGGCGCAAGCCTGAACCAGCCATGCCGCGTGCAGGAAG